>OFQW01000236.1_pt1 | contig 10671 bp, 20 predicted proteins | sample 1542941 | NCBI WGS metagenome assembly OFQW01 (sample SAMN07774219, study PRJEB24372) | wastewater metagenome | isolation source: Exp Tend NO 90WW | collected 2016-02 | reverse complement strand
CCGCCATAAAATACCCCCATAGAATCGAATCCTAGAGCGTCCGCCGTCGACATTATCCATCCTTAAATTCTTTTTTTACTATTTCTTCGATTTCTTTTAGAGTTTGTTTTCGATAAGCAGAAGCCATCCCTACATTTGACGGGACTCCAGTCAAAATATCTTGCAGTATATTTCTATAACGGTTTCTTTGCCTTAAAACAATTTCATGCCATTCTTGGATTTCCCAGTCGTTCATTCTCACCTTTTCACCTCCGGCCTCTGGCAGATTCCGCAAACCATGTAAGTCTCCGTGTGGCACGTCTCACCCTCTTCGCATCGGCACGTTGCGCCACATGCGGGGCATCGGTGGGAGTGGGTCACTGCTTCCCCCTCTGGATGTTGTTCATCCTCTTAAAAACTTCGTGTTCTTGAAACATCAATACCCCTTCCGGCTCAGATATTGAGCCACGGCCCATATGATTCCGAAAATCCCCACTAAAAATACAAGCAGCCACCACGGCGACACGCTCGTTGATATACCCTCGGTCATCTAGATTCCTCCGGTTCATATTCGTGCCCGTCTCCGGACCCATCCCCATCTCCGAACCCGGACCCATCCCCATCTCCGGAACCGTACCCACACCCACACACATCCCCATTCCCATCTCCGGGCCCGTCCCCGTACCCGTCCCCGTACCCGGACCCAGACCCAGACCCGGACCCGGCCCCGTACCCGTACCCGGCCACGTATCCGTCCCCGTACCCGTACCCGTACCCGGCCCCGGACCCGGCCCCGTCCCCGGACCCGGCCCCATACCCGTACCCGTACCTGATTATTTCTTCCATACCGGAACCGCCTTAATGGATTTTTCGGCTTTCGTGGAAACGTCGATCAGTTCAATGGCCTGCAACAATTCCACGCGCTTAACTTCGCAGGGGAATTTGCAGTTGGATGGATCTTTCGTCCCCTCCATTGCGAGTTGAGACAGCGAGGCCGAGCCGGACCAATACCAGATGCGGCGGGCGTTTTCCAGTACGACTTCTTGACCTTTTCTCGACACGAGATTCCCCGCGAACACTCCCGCTGAATACGTTCTGCAGATTACGTACTTACCTTTTTTCATTTGCATTTCTCCTTTTCATTTACCGTCTGAAATAGTGGGAGATGGTAGAGACTCAGCACCCCATACGGTGCCCTAACCCGTTAGATTCCCGCCTTTACGATCATCCCCCGAAATCGTCATTTCTCCACGCACCCGTTTGAGTCGTAAAGCGTGCATGGCTGAATCCCCTTCCGCTCTTTGTTCGTGAGGTCGGGACGGCGCACGGGATACACCTCGGACGAATCCTTTAATACCGGTTCCTCCGCTTCTTCCATCCGGCGGCGGTGGGCGTCCGTCATTGCGTAGGCCGAATCCTCGCAGACGGATTTATCATCGTATGGTGAAGTCTCACAGTCGGACGTTTCGCAACTGTATTTCCCGTCGGTAACAACCATATCCCAACACTCACAATGCCCCAGCGCAGCCGTCAGCGCAATAAACCCAACGACTCCGAAAATAAAAGCGACCCAGTTTGGTTTCATTTTGTCTCCCAATCGATAGCTTTCACTTCATTCAACGGAGCGCGGAAATTCTCGAACGCTTTAATGTTTCTCTCTTGGCAGTAAACCACTGGAACATAATACGCGATCGATACAGAGCAACGGGTTGCATTTAGAAGAAAAACATTTCCGTTTCTCATGGTAATCCGCACAGGCTTATTTTGTTCAATCGAACAACCACCTAGCCCCAGAGCCATAACGCCTGTAATTAGCATGATCCAGTTTGATTTCATGATTCCAGCTCCTCCCACTTTCGCGGATAGTTCTCATGATCGAAAATGATTGAGTCGTGCCGACCGCACGAGCAATGCGCGTAAGTCCCCGTCTCAACGATAATCGGACCGCCGGTCTGCTTGCTGTACTCAGCGGTAATGCGCTTTCCCGTCGGAATCGGACGGCACCCTGCTACCATCGTCGGCGCACCAAATCGCCAGATGACGTATGCAACTACCATAACGTTTAGAAAACCAATCGACAGCAGAATAAAGATCATGGCTTCCCCCTCAGCTTTCGGATAGCTCCAACGTCGTCACCCTCCCGAATCATCCGCGCTATCTCGTCGAGGGATTCGCCGGTGAAACAGCCTTTGATCGTCGGGCATGGCGCAGGGTCTGGGCATTGCACCGGATCGACTCTGTAGCGGATCGGCGTACTAGCCCTGATGTTTTCTTCCGCATCCATGCGCTCGTGCCACGTGTTGCAGTAAAACTCCCACGCTTTTTCCGAGGCGTATTTACCAACCCAGAGCCAGAATGCGAGGCAACCAACAATCATTGAGAACCAGACGAAACCGCCCAAGAGTCCGAGGGGGGCTCGCTTGAAATGCCCGTGCTTGTCGTGGAGTTTGTTCATGGCGCTAGATTAAAGTCCCTTGGGATTTAGCTAGTCTAAGGTTTTTGCATGCCTGATTCCAATAAGACTCTTTTAATTCAGAGCCAATGAAATACCGACCCATCTTAAGAGCGACGTATCCCTCTGATCCGACACCCGCAAACGGCGAGAAAACCTTATCTCCCGGATTCGTCCATAACTCGATAGCCCTCTCGATGACCTGTAGCTGAAGTGGGCATATATGCCGCTCGTCGTTGTGCTCTCGCGCTTCCCGGTAGGTCAGCGTATCCGACGGGTTAATGTCCATCCATATGGGCGATGCGTATTTCTGCCATAACTGCACCGGGAAGCTCTCGTTGGTATGTGTCACTCGCTCTGGGTTTTCTCCAGGCTTGCGCATGGTCACGAGATAGTCGGGAATACCCTGGCGACTCATGCAGGAGTCTTTTTTGATTTGTTTATACAGGAGTCCGAGCGCCTTTGTGCGCTGCATTGCAGTAACTGGATCTTTCCAGATGCATACTTCGGAGTGGTAGATAAAACCCACATCCTGAAACAATCGGATCAAGTCGCCACGGAAATCAGCGATTCCAATGTATCCGTGATTTGTCTTACTGGTCGGTAAATTCATGCAATGAAATGACAAGAGGCGGCCTGGCATCGTTACTCGATAAAGTTCCCTGACGAGGAATTTAAAGTGATCGTAAAATTCCTGATGCGTTCGGCAGTTCCCCATATCACGCGGGCTGTTGGAGTAGGTATAGAGTGACGGGAACGGGGGGGAAAATACCGAGTAATGAATGGAATCGCCCGGGAGTTCGCGCGCCACTTCGACGCAATCCGATAAGTAAAGCTCCCAACCGTCCCCAGCGTCTTTTGATTCACGCTGCCTGACCTCGTCCCGTTCCGTGCTTTTTAATTGTCGCTTCGACAGATCGGCCATGTGCGATACAAGGCTATCGGCCATGCGCCCCGATTCTTCTTCTTTCCGTTTGATGTTATGCATAACAGCCCCCTCGGTGTCCGCGATCACGATGTGACAATCCACTGTCTTTTTCTGGCCAAACCGCCAGCATCGGCGGATTGCCTGATAAAATTGCTCATACGAATCAGACAGACCCAAAAACGCGACGTTGTGGCATATCTGGAAATTCATCCCAAACCCAGCGATAGATGGTTTACTGACAAGACATCTGATTTTCCCCTGAGCAAATGCCATGAGACGATCAGCCTTTACCTCCATTGGGTCGGACCCGCGGACCTCAACGGCTCCCTCGATTGACCTCGTGGCAGCCTCGCTTTCTGTATTCAAATTGCACCAGACGATCCACGGTCCCTTTGTTCCGTTGATAATTTCAGAGACCTTTTGCACCCGCTCAGATATAGAATCGCGCCTGGCTCCAATGCGCTCCTGTAAAGTAGCGGCCTGAATGGGAAATAGGAAATCTCCTGACTGCTTGGACCGGACCATATGCTCATGCATTCGCAGTGGGGGAAGAATAAACTTCCCATCGTCGTATCCAAGGTTAGAGGGCTTGCGAATCATGACGGACCACGAGGCCATCCACTTCCAGAACTCTGACTGCGCGTGCCCCTTCAATCTCCACTTCTGCGTTTCGCTTCCGTCGTGAACGAAGAACATTGAGAGCATCTGCGGCATGGTCATGATGCCGAGAAACTCCGCATGGTTCCCGAGTTCCATGTAATCGTTCGGAGCTGGCGTTGCAGTGCAGGCTAGTCGGTAGGGAGTTTTATTGAAGGCTTCAATTATGGATGTTCTCGTCTTTCCGTCCTGCGCTTTCAGGATGCTCGACTCATCTAGAACTATTCCCTTAAATTCGCCCGGGTCGAATTTGTCTAACATTTCGTAGTTTGTGATCGTTATTTTCTCATCACCACTCCCTCCTCTCCGATATACGCATTGGGTTCCGAATTTATCTCCCTCGGATACTGTCTGATGAGCCACGGCCAACGGCGCCAGAATGAGAACCTTCCCTGGCACGTGGCGAGCCCATTCCAGCTGCATGATTGTTTTTCCCATTCCACAATCAGCGAAGATTGCCGATCGCCCTCGTCTTAATGTCCACTTGACGATATCGGACTGAAAGGGGAATAAGTGGCTACCGATCGAATCGCACGGATCTATGCCGCACGGATCGGTTTGAACCGACTTCTGGTCAATGAACTTCTGATAATTTCCCGGCGTTCCCTCCAGCGGGAATGTTAGCGCCTCTTGGGACTCACCGGAAATCTGTTTAATTTTCATATTTGGCTCCATTTATTTGTCAAGACAAAACCCCGCCCCTGTCCAGCTTGGAGTCTGGATTTACACGCGGAGGGGCGTGAGGGGCGGGGGGAAATCATTTGCGCTCCTGATGGCATGGCTTACATAAAACCCTTAGCTCTCCATCAAACAACCGATAACACCAATCCGCATACTGCTCATAATTCAAAAACTCTCCGCACGGTACGATATGGTCAACGTCCATGCAATATTTAGGGAAAGACTTACGGCATATTGCACACAGATACATGGCAGATTTACCCTTTCCTGTTTTAGCTAACTCAAGAGCTTCCCGACGGGACGGACTCCACATCCAGATTTTCCTGGTTGCGGTACGGAGCTTGCCAAAGACATTCCAAGCCTTCTTTTTAGCCATTATTTCGTTCTCCACTCATACAAGGCCATGACTGATTCCCATTGCTCCGTAGATGTCCCATAGTCAAAAGTCTCAAAAATACCGTCGTCATGTAGTTCCACGACGATAAACGGTATCGATCTCCCGCTGAGGATCTTGTACGCCTGACCTTGTAATTCCGCAACTTTGTCGTGAGACTTAGAGCATTTCCAATCGTATATGCAATCTTCTGTAATGAGGTCTGGAGTTCCGGCGAACGAACCATTCTCCGATACTAGCGGTGTTTCTAGATGCCGTATCTTACTCAGCGGATGAGCGGTTATATATTTCATAAACGCATCAAAGCACGGCACAACAGCGGGGTCTAGACTCAACGGGTCTAGAACCCCTTTCAGATACAATTCAATCGCCTTATGCGTCGCAATCCCTCTGTCTCTGTAAAAAGGATCAACCCCATCGTATTTTTTAGAAAGGCCGACTTTCTGGAGTATCTCAGAGACAGAGGGAATACGCTTTTTCCCTAGAAAATATTGATGCTTTTCGGCATCAAAACGAAGCTCAGAAGGGGATTTCATTCGGATCAACTTGCGCGAAATCCGACATATGCTGACGGATTTTTGTTGCATCTTTTTTGTCTGGAGCATGGGAAACAGTAGCCAAGAATGATTTCCCTAGCTGTTCATCGGTGTCCCAATCGAATTTATTTGGCTCAGTTTCGACACACTTCAGAACGCGGAGAAGTTGCCCCATCATATTAGGGAGTAGAACTTGTTCCCCTTCGCCTTTTGAGTGCTGAAGTTTCCAAACGAAAAACTCCACTTTTCCATATCGCTTTTCAATCCCGACAATCTTAAACGCATTACGTCCGTCTGGTAATTCCTGATTTCCGTACAAGTTAGTCGTATCCGTGATTTCATGGGTCATTTTGTTGTCTCCATTTCGATTTTAGTTTCGATTGCTTTTGGCATTTGTACGGTTCCGCGAGTCGTTACTGTTTCCTCTCCTGGTATCATTTCTTCGATGAGATACAGCCCTGAAATTGCATCGGGGAATGTAATACGAAGATTTGCAGCTAGAGCCCGCCATTGGAACATTACTCCGGGCTGTTTCTTGTAGTTGTCTTTGTTGATTAACTGTAAATCCGTTGCCTCTTTAATGCCGAACGTTGTGGAAAAAGGCGATTGCCCCTTGCGTGTGATAGTAACCACTGCGCCTTTATCCGAAACGTCCATTTTAAGATCTTCAAGCTCGCCAGTTCTCCTAGCGAGAGCTAGCATTAACTGAGGGGATACAGAAGGCTTTCCCTGAATGATGTTTATGCTACTCATCGCTTCCATCGGCGGGATGTTAAGCTCTTTTCCCTTTTGCATAATGGCTAGGGCTTTCTCTGGTGTATTTATTGCCACTGGCAGAAATCCACTCTTTACCAACATTTCCGCTTGTTGCCTCATGACGTTCCAAGCATCCATGTTCATCTCGGCTATTTCTTTAGACATTTTTCCTCCGTTATTTCGTCCTCGTTCGTTAAATCTCCGTTAGGAGTGCGCTTCCCATCCTCTATGTCCGCTTCGATCCTCTCCGCGCAGATCCCACATTCACCCCAATACAGTTGCGGATCATCTCCATGCTCTAATTCGTGCGAAGCAATGGCGTGATCCTCACAGCAAAACTTTGAATATTTGGAATGTCCGCAACCGCTCATGGCTTGGCCTCCCAAAAATTTCCCTCTGCCCCGCATCCTGACAGGCCCGTGCGCTCAATAGCGCAATAGATTTTCATGGGAGCGCCCAGCACCATCTCTACTCTCTGAGTACTTGGGTTAACACATTTCGGCATCGAATACGATTCTTCGCAATTCATCCATTTACAATCTTTGCACAGTTTCATTAGTTCCTCCCCGAATGGGCTTTGTTTAACTTTTCGATGATGCTGTACCTGTTTTTAAGCATCTCGATTTCAGCCTGCAAATGTTCTGCGTTATGATTTGTGGCTATCGTTATTTCTCGCACGGCTTTTCTCAGATAATCGATGTCCGCCTGATCCGCCATCCCTAACCACTGCCTAATCATTCGCTTCATTTGCCAGATCATTCGATTTCCTTTTTAGTTCAAGGGCCTGGGCCGTTATATATTCCATTTGCGCCAGTAAAGCCATGCGGATGAAAATACGCTTATCCATCGGGTCGGTGTATCGGTGTGCGTCTTTAACAAATTTGCGCCAGTGTTTGAACCAACAAAAAGAGGTCATGATTGGCTCATCTCTTCTAGATATTGGGCCTCGGACAGCTGGGCCGCAGTGGGTTTAGCCGGGTAGATACAAGCAACGACCGGGAAATGGGGGGTTTTGGTAACCGTCCGGGAATCCCGGGTTAGTCTCAGGCTAGTCTTAGAGTTAGTCTTACCCAGCGCCAGATCGACGCGGCGGCGGTTTCGCGCCCATGCCCGATAATACTGGTCATTGAGACGCCAGCCGTTGTAACAAATGATCGTCGTTTTTTTGATCCCATAAGGGGAGTGGCGTTTTGCCACCAGCCTTTTAGCCGTTGCGTGTTTGTTGCGGAGGACACGGACAGCCATGGCCGTATTTATGGATACCTGCAAGCCGTCCTCACCGCGCCTGTACCATTCTGGTCTTGTCTGGTAGAGGCCAAGCTCGCCGACGCATTGGGTATTGATTTCCCGGTGATAGAGCGCCGACTCAGTGAGGGCGAGAGCGATCATGTCCCGGCGGTCAAAGCCGGTGGGAAGCGCTTTAGCGTTTAGGTCAACCGCACGGAGTGCCTTAGCAATCACCGCCACATCTGCTCGTTGATGCGATATACGAGCCAATCGGCGGGCCTCATATGTGTAATCTCGCGCCAAAGCTATAGAGGAGACCCCTATACCAATTAGAAAAAGGCTAACACCCTTAACAATCCGCTTTGCGGGTTTCTGATTGATTACGTTTACCGCCGTCCAGACTTCTAAACAGCTCTCCGTGCAACATCCGTCATGTCTTATGGCTTGGTGTGGGATTATGGTAACTCCGCAGTTTTTGCAGGTGGTCATTTTCGATCCCTCCGGCTCGTTAATGTTTGATCGGCTACAACACAAATATATCAGATGGCTAGACGCCTGTCAAGTCTTTTTTAATTCTTTTCTTGTCGTCGATAAACTGGCTCGGAGGCAATATCCCGTAATGGAGCATGTCCCTCAAAAACTGTTGTACCGTCAGGTTTCGACGGGATGCCATGGCGTGCAACGATTTGTAGTCTGCGTCTGTCAGCCGGAGTAAAACTGCTCGGTTATGGTTTCTCATGCCATGCTTATATCATAAGGATATGTTTTTTGCAAGGCTTGACTTGCTCTATATAAGGTTGCACAATGTCGATTAGTGGTCATTGGCAAAATCGAAAATCCTATTTCCCCTTCGGTGTGGCTCCTCATGCCAATGACCTGCCACGTCCGAAGGGGTTTTATTTTAGGCGGGGGGGTATCTATGTCAGAAATTGAAGAGAAGAAATTCGAAAAAATGATCCCGATGCAAAGCGTATTAGGGAGAGAGTTCCTTGCTTTGCAGGCGAACCGTGACAGAGAAAGGATTAAGTTCGAATCGTCTCACGATAAGATGGGAATTAATACGCATCCCTACCGGGCTGCGGAAATAGCTCTTTCTAATTTCCTTATAACCATGATTCCACTAATCGAAAAATCCAAAGAATCTTTAGCTGGGGCAGAGTCACGGATTGAAGTATTCGAGGATAAAGCAAAAGAGGAAATGCGTATTGATCGACGGTCACAGCGCATTATATGGACACGCTTTACGTTGGACCGATACCGAGAAATAGCCAAACCCGTAAAAAAGAAAATACGAATGTATCACCCCGGATTATGGGTGGACATGATTTCCGCTTGGCGAGATTTCAAGAAAGAAATCAAGCGCTGGGAATTTGGCGGGATGCCTTACGACGGATCTCAGGCAATGAATTCAATGATCGACTTCCAGATCAAATGCCGATTAGTGGGGGCCGCAAATGACTAAACGTTTTACAGAGGCATATCTTGATTATGCAAATGAGTTTACCGATTGCCCTGACCCTTTCCTATTATGGGGGGCTCTTCTTGCTATATCAGCATCCCTATCAAGATCCGTATTCGTTCAAGCCGGATCGTGGAACATATCGCCGCATATATGGGTTGTCCTCATAGGCAAATCGTCATCCCACAAATCAACCGCCATATCGATTGTAGAAGACCTGATTGAATGCGTTGACTCTGAGCGGTCAGCCCCGCATGAGTTCACCGCTGAAGCAATTATTCAATCGCTATCGAAAAACTCTAATCGCCTGTTCGTGTTTGATGAGGCTAAATCATTCTTCGATATGCTCGGCAAGAAGTACAACGAATCATTGAAGTCTCTATTCACAATCCTCTACCGTAAGCCAAACTATACCCGCACAACCCTGAAACACGGTGTATTGTCTATTCGCAACGCCTATTTACCTATGGGTCTGGCTACTACTCCAGAATGGCTGAGGTCATCATTACAAGATGCCGAACATTCGGCTATGTCGGGGTTCCTGGCCCGGTTTCTGATGGTTCCCTATAATGGCATTGGCAATCCGCCAATGGCTCTACCGCCTCCCCACAACAGCGAAAAGTTTAAGGATCTATCCGAAATGCTCTACCAATACACCAAGATAAATCAGGTGTTCCACTACCAAAAAGATACATTACATCTACTTTCAAAATGGTACGCAGAAATGACCGAACGGGAAAACAAAACACTGCCAGTTTTAGGCCCGTTTTATGAACATCTCAAGAACGAGGCAATACATAAGTTATCTATCTTGTTCGCTATCGACCGTTCTGAACAAGAAATTACCCCCTCCGCGTTCAAGGAATCGGTGCTATGTTTGAGGTACATAGAGGACATGCTCCCGGCACTTGTTTCAGACCTCACCGATCAACGGTGGGACCGCGAAAGAAAGAAGATTATTGATTACATAAAAACGCACCAGGATTGTAAGCGCGAAGATCTGGCTTTTGCGGTCCGAATTCATGGCGAAAGTCTTACGAGATACATTACAGGCATGGAAGCCGATGGACTCATCGTTTTGACCAAAATAAAGGGGGCAACCAAGCCGATTACGGTGATTCAGTGGGTAGGTGACAATAGGTAACTATTGGGTTTGTAATGTTTCTTTTATAACGGTAAAGGTGTAATAGATCAATAGATATAATAATAATAATAATAATATACCCGCGTATTATATATAAGGGGGGTGTATCTATAATCTATCTCCCTTTTGGGGGTAATTTGAATGGAAAATAATCGGATTGGGTTGACAAATAACTGACTGGATGGTAAATGTTAAGTATGAAAGCAGGGGTTTGGGGTTCTTCTTTTTGTGTGCACAGATGGTCGATTGTAAAGAAGTGGAGTTCCAATAGTAAATTCTATTCAATTGAAAGATGTAGATGGTGTGACCAATGGAAACGAAGGGAAGTCGGTATGGATATCGTAAACGGTCAAATAACGGATAATATGATGGTTAAGCGTCTAAATAATAAAGATGCTCTATAAATCAATGCGAATCGGTAAGTTATGAAAGGTAATATAATAAACGTTATCGGAAGT
>OFQW01000235.1_pt1 | contig 10708 bp, 22 predicted proteins | sample 1542941 | NCBI WGS metagenome assembly OFQW01 (sample SAMN07774219, study PRJEB24372) | wastewater metagenome | isolation source: Exp Tend NO 90WW | collected 2016-02 | reverse complement strand
GTCGAAGGTAGGCGGGCGCGGCTGACTAAGGACGCTGCGATTCGCGAGGGGCTGAAGGCGCTAGCGGAGGGACTGGATAGCGAATGTGAGTGCTCAAAGGGGGACTATGTAACGCCTGACTACTACTGCGGTTGCCACGAACGCCGCGAGAAAATGATCGATCGCATGACCCCACTTGCTAAGGCGCTGCCCGCAAGCCGTGATGAGTGGGAACGCAGGATTGCGCAGTACCAAGAGGCATGTTTTCTTGACGATGCGATCTGGGAGGTGAAGCCGTGAGCCGCATACGACTGCAAGCGTGGGCCACAAATCGACGCGGGACAGAGTACACCGTGAACCTAGACGGGGTGCCACTGGGGTGCGATGGGTTGTTCGCAGATCCGGGGCTTGTGATTATTGTCGGGCAGGAAGTAGCCAAGGTGCCTCACCGCATCGCCAAGGACGGTGCAATGGTGTTTGATGAATGGAACCGCAAAGAGGCGCGGTCGAAAGCGGAGGCGGCGCTTCGGGCGTATGAAGCCAACCAAGCAGAACGCGACAAGGGCATCCACTTTGACCGCGAGGAGGCGCAGAAGCTGCGATCGCTGGCGGAGTATTGCATGCGTGGGTACATGGGGCCGCACCACGCGACGATCATGATGATTCGTAGGAAGGTGCCGCGATGACTGACCAGGAAACACTCGACCGCGCCCGACTGCTATTCGTGGGCGACACCCAGGGCGACAGGCTTGCACGTCAGTGGAAACTTAACGGTGATTCCTACTCTACTATTGCGGCAAGGTTAGGCGTGGGCGTGACAACGGCCTACAAGGCCATAAAAGGAATAACATGGGCGACGATCTAGCAACGAAAGGAGGTATCAAGGGAGGGGCTGCGCAACTACGCGCGCCCTTCCCTTGAATACTTTACTTTGGCGGTAAGTCCCGAGCTGCGTCTCTGATATGGGATCGCTTCGGGGACGTGGTCAACTACGTGGAACCGTTTGCGGGGTCGCTCGCTGTGCTGCTTGCCCGTCCGACCGAGCCACGAATCGAGACGGTGAATGACCTCGATTGTCACATTGCGAACTTCTGGCGCGCTGTGCAGTCTGACCCGGATGCCGTCGCGAAGTGGTGCGACTGGCCTGTAAATGAGGCAGACCTGCACGCTCGGCACCTGTGGCTAGTCCAGGGACTGCCCGCGCACCGGGAACGGATGATGACGGAGCCGGACTACTTCGACGCCAAGATCGCGGGTTGGTGGGTTTGGGGGATCTGTCAATGGATCGGGGCGGGGTGGTGCGCGGAACGAAAGCCGAGCCGCAAGCTCCCGCACGTCGGTGACGCGGGGATGGGTGTCCACCGACAGCTCCCGCACGTTGGCAACGCGGGGAGGGGTGGCTTGTTTGAGGAACTGACAGCCCGATTGCGCAGAGTCCGCGTGTGCTGCGGTGACTGGTCACGGGTGACGGGCGACTCGGCGACGTGGCGGCATGGCCTTACCGGGGTGCTGCTTGATCCGCCGTATCAGGACGGCGACATGGAGTATGTGGCGGGGCATGGCAACGTGTCCCAAGACGTAGCCAAGTGGGCCATCGAAAACGGCGACAACCCGCTGATGAGGATTGCGCTCTGTGGGTACGAGGGAGAGCACGTTATGCCCGCGTCGTGGGAATGCGTCCCCTGGAAGGCCAAAGGAGGCTACGGCGGGCAGAGCCAAGACCACAACAACCCGAATGCCAAGAGGGAGCGGATTTGGTTTAGCCCACACTGTCTGGGCGGCAAGCAAAGGAGCCTGTTTTAATGGACACTGACCGACTAGACCCCGACCTAACTGAAGCCCTAGCCCGAGGACGTGAGCCGCGCAAACTGTGGCCGGTGCTGCACTCGGTGGAGGTTCAAACAGAGGACGGGCCGCGATGGTGGGAATCGTGGCCCGCGCTGTGGTGTTTTACCGCCGCGTGTCTCCTGCTTGCCGGTGCGATGCTGGCGAAGTGCTAGATATTACTTGTGTCTGTCCGCGCTCCGTGCTAGGCGTGGCGAGTGCTTACACCAAAACAGATCATACAGGTACGTGCTCGCATCAAACGCAAGCTGACGATCGCTGCCATTATGGCGGAGCTGAAGGTTTCCCAAGTCGATGTCGAGCGACAGAGGGCAGAGCTTCGCGAGCTAGGCGTGAATGTGCCCGACTCGCGACGCACCGACACCCGCGCCAAGGTCGCGAAGATGCTAGATGGCGGAATGAAGCCATCCGAAATCGCAAACAAGCTGGGAATGAGCACAGAGGCGATCTATCTGCACCGTCGGCAATTAAAGAAAGTGTAGCTATTTCTAGAAATAGCTTGACCTCCGCGCCAACCCCTGGCAGAGTCTTAATCACCAGGGAGCACACAGATGATCAACTTCGGAACCGTACAGCACGCCGGAAAGACTCTCAACCTGACCCAGAACGCCTTCCTCGATTGCGATGGGAGTAACACTGGCGAGCGTTATTACTCCGCCGGGGCAATTGACGCAGATGGCAATGAGTACAAGGTGCGGTGGGATATCCGCGACGGTTTTGATGGAGAGGACGAAGGCGACGCTTCAGATTGTGGAGGTCGCCTAATGAAAACGCTCAAGCTCTTCACTGCTGACGGTCGCGCACTCACGGATCTGGTTTCGTCGGATGAGTCGATTCTGCTGCCTACCGCAATCACGGAATACGACTGCGAATCGGTAGCGCATCATGCTGACTCGGGCGATTTGCGGTACGACACATTGGACGATCTGTGTGAAGCCTACGGATTGGACGTTGACGCAGTGCAGGTAGCGTTCGATGCGGAGGAGTGCTAGCCATGGACGTCAACCACTTTGAGTATCCAGACCTAGCCTTGACGGTTAACCGTGGCAAGGTCGGTGACCCTTCGATCGTGACCCTTGATTGGGTCACTGTTGACGAGGACGGGCAGGAGCACGACCGCAAGCTGGTGCTCGGTTGCGAATTGCTCATCGATAAGGTTGAGCGATGCCGCGAACTGACCATTGTGTCGGTAAGTGGCGATGCAGATGCTGTAAAGGATTTCAACGCATATCTTCCGTCGGACATAGAGTATCAGGGTCAACGGATTGTTGACGTTGCTGACGGAATGGGTCGAGCGATCCTGCATGGTAGCATCAAAGAAGAGCTTCCCGAACTCGTGGTGAAGCGATGCGCATGATCGCCGACGCAATCGAGCACGGTCTAGCACAGGCGAACTACAAAGCGGACTTAGCCAGCAAGCGACGTGCGCTCAGTGCATGGGGCACGGTCGAGCGCATAGGCAAAGCGTGGTCGTGGCGCTGGACAGGCGTAGGCATCCCCGCGAAGTGGCTCCCGGAGCCTATCCCGTGCGTGAGCGAGACTGCTGCATGGATCGCGCTTGAGGCGACCGTGCTTGTGATAACCAGAGACGTGCGCCGGATTGGCGCGGGAGGTTGAGAGATGGCAACGGAAGCACAGGTGATTGAGTATCTTCGGAAACTAAGCGAGCGCAAAGACCGCCCGCAGTGCGATGACGACGAGATCCCATTCTACGCATCGTGCGGAAACGTCGATGATTCGTACCAGATGGGCACCGACGACGGCGAAATCATGCTAGCCAAAGCGCTGATCGATGCGCTTGACAACGGCGCAGATATGCCGGATCTGCCGGACGAAGACGAAGACGAAGAGTAGGATTCCGCGCCCGCCCACAATAGGCTGGACAAGGCCGCCGCGAGTCGGGGCCGCACGCCGACGATACCGCGAGCGCAGACGCCACCCAGGCAAGGCGTGAATCCTGGTGACAGCCGGAAAGACGGCACATGCTCGGGTAGCTCAGTAGGTGGAGCGACTGCTTTGTAAGCGGTAGGTCGCCGGTTCGAGTCCGGCCCAGAGCACAGGGTTATGCTGCCGCCAGATGTGCGAGCCCTACAATTCGGAGAGATCTGGACTGCGGATGCAAACCGCAACGTGGCGTGGAAGTCGCTAGGAACCAAATGCGGGGATACCAAGCACCCGGAAGCTTGTTAGGCTACGGCCTGGGATAGATTCGCGGCTCTGAAGGCTGCTCCTTGACGACCCAAGGGAGGAATAAAGCGGATCTTAGGGGGAGACTGACCCGAGAAACAACAGTCAACCGGGCCGCCGGTCAATGCGGCAACACGGGTATGCAGGTTTGCACTGTAATAGGGCGTCCTAGGCAACGCATCCTCTACGGTTGGCGGCTCGATTCCGTCAGTATCCACAGCGCGACGGACGGGACAGCACTCAACCAATACACGCTAGCTGCCCGTCCCTAGCGCACTCTTTGCCCCGAAAGCCTGACCCGCTGTGATTTTGGGTAAGTTCCTGGGAGCGGGTCTGCGTGATGAACTGGCGTGTTGCCGGTTGTGAGTAGGGGCGACTTTTAGGAGGTCTGGATCATGGCACAAAGCTCTAACTCCGGTAACGGAATCTTGGTTTCCGGTCTGACGATTCTGTTCGTTTATCTCAAACTCACCAATCAGATCGATTGGTCCTGGTGGTGGGTTCTGTCTCCATGCTGGATCGTCGTCGCTCTGTGTTTTGCAGCCGTGCTGGCTGGCGTGATCTGGGCATGGTTCGAATCGTAAGGAGGTCAAGATGAGTCCCAAGGATTGTGCTTACATCGTCGAGAGACTGGCAATCAGGTTCATGGCAATGGTCGCTGACCACGAGCGCCAACTTTCCGACCATCGCACTTCATTTGGAGCGCGGACTGAGGCCGACGCGAAGATCATCGCGGGGCTTCGGTCGGAAATTGGTGTAGCCCAAATGGCGGTGTTAGAGCGCGACAGTCTGATGTCTGAGCGCGACGGACTCCTGACCAAAGTTCAGGACATGCGCGCCGAGATGCAGAGGCTGTCTGCGCAACTGGATTGGGAGCGCGCAGAGATCAAGCGGCTGCAATGGGAAAACTTGACCATGCACAAAGATGCTGAAGATGGATACACAGAGGCCATCAAGGTGCTTGGCGACCCGATCGCGCTGTCAAAAGAGCGTGACGCACTTCGGGCAGAGGTCGCTGCGCTGAAGTCGCAGACTCCCAAGCATCCGGTCAAGGTGGGGGAGTGGGTCAAGCGGACGGCCCAAGGCCCATACCCAGTCCCCACGGACCCGATCGGCGCAGTGAGGCAGGTTGTTAGCGTTGCAGACGGTTTGCCAGACGGGTACGAGTATGTGATCGCGGGCGGTTGCTGGAGCTCGGATTACTGCGAGCCATGCGACCCGCCGAACCACGACACCGAGGCGGGCAAGGAAGTGGCGGAGGCGGCGCTGAAGACTGAGCCGGTCGCGGAGCCGATCAAGGTCGGGGACGTGGCAAAGGTAGTTGGCGCATCGGGCGACCTAACCGCGCAATCCGATATCGGGAAGATTGGGGAGGTTCTCAAAATCGATTTCGAAGACGGAACCGTGCTTTTGTCAGGGGGAGCCGGTTGGGTTAATCACCGCGACGTGCGGAAGGTGACGACGTGAGAATCCTAGCAGTAGACATCAGCGGTGTTTTCTCCCAGATGTGGGAGGTGGACAGCGGCAAGGGTCGCGACTTCGACAAGCCACGGACTGCGACGATCAACGCAATCCGACGCTTTCGAGAGGGTCACGACCGGGTTGCGATTTGTTGCGACTCCGGGAAGTCGTTCCGCTCGCAGATCTGGGAGTCTTACAAGGCAAACCGGCCAGATCGCGGCGAAGCATACCGGACGCAGATCCGCTACGCAATCGAGGCACTGGAGGCGGAGGGCTGCTCTGTGTTCCGCGCTCCGAAGTACAACGGCGACCTATTTGCAGAGGCCGACGACGTAATCGGCAGTCTCTGCGCATGGGCTTGGGAGTCTGGGCACAGCGTCACGATTCTGTCTTCGGACAAAGACCTGCTACAGCTCGTCAATCCACAGGTGACGATGCTGCGACCGCTCGACAAAGAGCACAAGGTCTACGACGAGGCCGCAGTGGTCGAAAAGATCGGACTTACACCGGCCAGGATTCCCGACTTCCTGGCGCTGGCCGGCGATACTTCGGACAACTACAAGCCCTATGCAGGCGTAGGCGACAAGCGAGCGGTCGAACTGATCAAGCACTACGGCAACGCGCTTGCGATGTTCGACGGTGTCGTGTCCATGGCGGACCTTGCTGGCATCCTGGGAGCCAAGCTTGCAGAGTCGTTTGTAGCAACTGGTCCGGAACCGGCGCGCAAGGCCCTGCAAGTGGCAACAATCGTCCGAGATCTGCCGCTTGATTTTGAGCGGCTAACAGGAGAGCCCGTCATGCGTCGGATCGAGGTCGAAACCGAACCACAGCCTACGCCAGAGCCCGCGCAGATCGCACCCATGGTTTCCATCGTCCCCGCTCCAAAGCCCGTACAGATGACGGCCAAGAGCGATCCCTGGGCATTGCAGCCCAGTGGGCAAAACTCTCTGCGCGCTTTCGCTGCCGATGTCGCCAGCTCGCGAATGTTTCCGCAAATCGCGACGGCAGAACAGGCCATCGTGGTGATTGCATGGGGACAGAATCTTGGCGTCCCTGCGATGATCGCGCTGACTCAGGCCTACGTGGTTCATGGTCGCGTAGGATGGGGGGCGCAGTTCATTGCCGGGCTCATCAAAAACAACCCGTCGTGCGAGAAGTTTTACATATCACAACACACCGACAAGCACGCTACGGTGGTTTACAAGCGCAAGGGAGAGCCCGAAGGACAATACACTTTCCGATGGGATGAGGCCGAAAAGCGCGGACTTACCAAGATGACGCGCAACGGAGAGCCGTCCATGTGGACTAAGTTTCCGGCTGTGATGTGCCGCTGGGCGGCGATGCGCGAGTGCGCCCGCATGGTATGGCCCGACGTTGTGACCGGAGTCTACACGCCGGATGAGATCGCACAGGGAGAACTTCCCGAAGAGATGATCGCGACGATGGTAAGTCGCGGATAGTTACCGACCCGAGGTCCAGGCAGCGGAAGGGGGACAGGCATAGATACCTAGCTCAATTGTACCGGGGACGCGACTTCTGACAGTAGCGACAAGAACCCCGGTTTTGCGACGGTCCAGGTGGATTCACGGGGTTCGATTCCCTGCCGTCGCGCCGGAGGAGTACATGAGCGAGGAACTGAAAACGGAGAGGCTGCGCACTTGCCCTAAGTGCAGGTCTCAAAACGTCAGGTGGTACGAGATCTATGAGCAGCCGATGTATTGGGACCAGTTCGCCACCGGAATAGATCCCGAGGGCTGTGAGACACAGGCCGGAGAGATCATTGAGGTGCGCGGAAAATGCAGAAAGTGCCAGCACCAGTGGAAGCCAAAGGGAGTGACCCAAGTCACTCAGCTACCAGGATGGAGACAAGACGATGCCTAAGCACCCAAAGCCCGCGCCCGCATTCACACTGCGCCCCGGTGAGTCGATTTCGTTCGTGCTGCCGGTGACGCCACGGACGAAGAAAAACAGCAGAAAGCACATCAAGCGTCGATCCAAGAGCGGCAAGGTGATCACTGTCCCGCTGCCGTCGGACGCATACAGCAAGATGGAAGCGGAGATCGTGGCGTGGGCTAACGACATACCTGGCAATTTACTGGTTGGTTGCGTTGTGCGGTGCGCGTGCGAATTGGAGCTTGCCCAGCCTCTGAACTGCGCAGCAATCTTCTACCGCGAAAAGAACATCGGCGATGCAAATGGATACTACCAGGGGCTCGCCGACGCGCTAGAGGCCGCTGGAATCGTGGCTAACGACAAGTGGATCGTTCAGTGGGACGGATCGCGACTGCGAAAGGATGCGAAGAGGTCGCGCATTGAAGTCACGCTTACGGCGCTTTAGCGACGGGAGCGAAAGAAAAGACATGGGCGTGTGCGCTTTTCTGTAGACAGCACAACGCGGACAGGATAGAACACTTTCCACATGACAAGGGAAGCCATAGCGAAGCGGTTACGGGAAGCGCGCTTGACCGCTGGAATGACTCAGCACGATGTCGGGTCGTCGCTCAAGCCGCCACAGCGCAGGCACGAAATCAGCCGGTATGAGCGCAACGGAGCAACGCCCAACGTGCTCACAATCGAGCAACTGGCCGCAGTGCTCAATGTGTCGCCGTGCTGGCTGGCGTTTGGAGATATTCACCGGGCGCAGTAGATGGTCTGCGCTTAACCCGAAGACCTGCGGCCAAACGTGCCGCCGAGGATGATGTCATGAGCAGACGTGTTTGGGTGCCACTTGCAAAGAGGACTGTTCGCGTTGGATACGAGCGTAATGGCCTTGGCTTGCATCGTTCGATACTCGGAAAAGGCTGGACGGTATGCGCTATCACATCCGGTTACAGAGGATCTTCCGAGCGTTTGCCATACTGGAAAGCGCGACGTATATGCGATTCACTGTGCCTGATTGGAGATGCGCTGCATATCAATTGGTCCATGGGACCGGGGGAGCTAAAGCACACTCTCGACAACATGGAGCTAACCGGACCACTCACGGAATTGACATACGGACGGGTTAAGCGTCGAGTGTCGGCACGCAGGATCGCCGCTGAGTTCCTTCGCGAGTACAGAGTGTTTCACGACGTGCCCATGGTGATGTCATGATCTGGACCGACGAGCGACCGACCGAGCCGGGGGAGTATTGGGTGAGTGTTGCACCTGGAAACCGGAAAACGTACAGGATGTCATCGGTGGATGCAGTAGTGATTGACAAATCACTATTTGCTTTGCTGACCGATCAAACATGGATTGGCTACGTAAGCCACTCAATATTCGACGGAGCCAAGTGGTCGCGCCGGGAGACTCCGGCGGACCCGTTTGAGGTGACAGGATGAGCGACGATACCAAATACGTAATTCTTGATGCTCGTCAGGTTGTCGGAAACTGCGCGTTATTCTGGCGTCCAGACGGTAACGGGTACACCTGCGATCTGAACGAAGCTGGGCTGTATGACAAAACACACGAACATCGGGACACAGATATCTATGTGCCGATCGACGTGGCCCGCCAAGCCTCTGTTACTCATGTTCGCGTGGAGCCGCTGCAAAGGGCTGGATACTGGCCGAAGCCAAAAAGCCCACAGCAACAGCGCTGCGAACACTGTCAACGTTTCGTGCGAAAAGGTCAGGCTCAGGCTCTTTGTCGGTCCTGCGAAAGGGCTTTGTGATGAATGACACAACCAGAGAGGAGCTTGCTTACGAGCGAGCAGAGACGGAGTACAAGCGCGGAGTCCGCGCCGCAGTCGGAATCATCGCCGTGCTCTGCGGGCTGTGTGTGCTCGCGAGTCTTACGGGATGCGAGGGGTCAATCGGAGAACAGTGCAGGGCAAACGGAACCTGCATAGGAGACAAGCTAGAGTGTCGTTTCCAGTACAATTCCATAGACGGTCGCCCGATTTATCGGTGCATGCTGAAAGACGATCAAAAATGCGTCGCGCCCAAATAGGACGTATTGCAATAGCGGCTTGGTTCATAGCGCTGTGGATTCTTGCCGCCGCTGCGTGTCTGCTGTCCGGCTGCCTGACCGCAACCAAGATCCACCGCTGGGAGTCGGCGCTAGTTGGATGGGCGCGCAAGGGTGGGCCGGAGTGCAGGGAGTCAGCCAAGGTCGCGAGCCGACACCTCGTAAACGCAAACAGGGCGCTAGAGGGGGCGACTTCAGCGCTCGACCTGGCAGCGGACACAGAAGCGAAGAAACTAATGCAGGATGCCGCAGCGAAGTGTGGTGAGGTGGTGCCGTGAAAATCGGAGAGACGCACAAGTATCTACTCTACTCTGCCATGAGGCTTGGCCGATTCGGACCTGAACTTATGCATACAGTGATAGCCGCTGATGCTGGGGCTCTTGAAGAAACCTTTGGACAGGATGCTAGGGTGTGCAATGGCCCTGTTTCCAGTGGGTTGTGGACAGCAGACTTTCAATACACAGAGGAGGACGACGGAGTACGCATGCATTGGAAGGCCACCCAGGTTTCTGATTGGGTCCGACTAACACCGACACAAGCGTTCGCACTGGCACAAGGGAAGACGTTCGCCGAAGTGGTGGCCTCATGAAACTCCGCAACCCCGTTCCCGCAGCCCTAACCGCCATCGCCGATGCACTCGACCGCCTAAGCAAGTGGATCGGTCGAAGCCAGGCCGAAGCCGCGAAGGCACAACAGCCCGAGATCGACGCGATGGACGCGGAGATCCGGAACATCACAAAGGAGCTGACCAAGTGAGATCACTAGGAGGACCACGGACTGCGATGTTGGCCTCGCTGCTGATGATGGGACTCATGCCAATCAGCAATGCGATACCAGCATCAGATCCAGATCCGCTCAGGATTCCACCGCCAGTGCCGCACTCGCCACCGAAGCGCGAGCCGCCACCGTTGACGCCTGAGCAGATCAAGGCTCAGGAAAAGCGAGCGCGCAAAGCCGCCAAACTAAAGGAGCCTAACGATGACAAATGAGACGCTACCAGCCAAGCGCCTGGAGAACGCGCTTGGCAAGCTGCAAGACGCACAGTCCGCGCTGAAACTGGCCGCGGAAGAGCTGGCCATCGTTGACGCCGAGATGATCGGCAGCGATGCGCATCGGCGGTTGATCGTTGAGTCGAGCGCCGCCAAGCCTATCGAAACCGCCGACGACATCACCAGCCACCGCACACAGTCGGCAGAGATTGCGCAGTTCGCCGCCGACGTTGGCAAGCTGGCTAAGGCGGTCAAGGGCAAGGCTGCATTCTTGGGGCAGGCGCTCGGGTCGGTCA
>OFQW01000234.1_pt1 | contig 10718 bp, 4 predicted proteins | sample 1542941 | NCBI WGS metagenome assembly OFQW01 (sample SAMN07774219, study PRJEB24372) | wastewater metagenome | isolation source: Exp Tend NO 90WW | collected 2016-02 | reverse complement strand
AGATGCCGTCCTGGTTCCAGAACGAGAGCACTTCGATGGACGCCACGATGCCGGCCCACGGCAGTTCATGATCGAGGTGCCAAGCGAGCAGCTCACCACGCTGTTCCAGAACTTCAACGACTGGATGCGGTTGAATCCAGAGAAAACAACCAACCAGTTTTTGGCTGAAATGCCTGACGCAGCGTACGCCACACTGGTGGCTACCATCGCCGGGACTACAGTGCAGACAGGCGCAATGTCGGGGTTCAACACCCTCGTGTCAAGAATCAACGAAAACGAAGTCAGGCAGGCCAGCGCACAAGAAGACGCCGACCGTTTGAAGAACGCATTCGCCGCGACCAAGCTGGTGCAGATGCGCGAGCACGCACCGGCAGACTTCGGCTCTGCTATACAAGCGATAGCAGATGAAGAGGACGGCACACAGAAGTCGGTGTTCATCGACGCCGACGTGTTCAGCCAAGCCATCGAGAAGCTGCCCAAGGACCAGTTGCAAAAGCTGCAGCTGGGCATGCCTGACGTGCTGGCGCAAGTGCCCAACAGCCTGTCCACGGGCGCGTCCATTGAAGTACCTATCGGGGTGCTGCTGGCCACTGTCACGGACACACCACTCGAAGACCTGTTCCTGCAGAACAGCCGCGCCAACGAGCACAGCCTGAGTCTGGTCGAAGCCAAGCAGGCCAGCGAGCAGGCGCAGAGCTACATGGCCACCGAGGCTGAAAAGGTCATGCAGCAGGCAGCTGACACAAACGCCACGCAGGTGAGCGCGGAAGCGGTCAAATCGAACATACTTGGTCAACTTGCTACTGCCAACCGCTTCACGGCTGATGTCAACGAGACACAGGCCACGCTGATCCGCGACTTCTACACCACCCTGGCCGGGCGTCTTGGCACCACACCAGAAGACGCCTACACGCGCTTTCCGCTGCAGATCACTGCAGAGAACGTGGCCGGTGAGGTGTTGAACTCAGGCGAGGACATCGGCCGCGAGATGGCCGACCGGATCGCTGCCGAACCTGATGCGGCCATTGCCGAATACAACGCGCTAGAAGATTCCAACGGCGGGCAGATTCTGAACACTGACCTGGCTCGCGAGCTGTCGCCACAGTACCGCGCTGACCGTACACGCTCGGCTGACGTGCACGAGGCCTCCAGCGCTTTCGTGAAGAAAATGTACGCCGACCGTTTGGCTGCGCCGACGCCTGAAGGCAAAGAGCCCGTGGTGCTGTTCACTGCAGGCGGCACGGGCGCCGGCAAGTCCACTGGCCTGGCCAAGGTTGGTGGGTTGGCCAGCACGGCTGAGATCATCTTCGACACCAACATGAACACCTTCGAGTCTGCGGACAAGAAGGTCCAGCAGGCCCTGTCAGCCGGGCGTAAGGTGGCCATCGTCTACACGTTCCGCGACCCGGTTGAAGCACTCACGCTGGGCGCCCTGCCACGGGCCACCCGCATGGGCCGCACCGTGCCGTTGGACGCGCACGAAGAGACGCACACAGGCGCCCGGTTGGTGATGGACCAACTGGCGGAAAAATACGCTGGCAACCCGGATGTCGAGATCACGGCTATTGACAACTCCAAAGGCAAGGGCAACGCTGAAATAACAGCACTTGCTAATATCCCGCAGATGGCGGATAATGACCTGAAAGGAAAGTTACATGCAGCCCTCGAAGAAGCCTACCAAACCGGCGCCATCACCGAAGCCATCTACCGTGGCACCAAAGGGGATGTCGCTGCCACTGGCGCAGTTCAGCCAGGAAGTAACGAAGCAACTGGCCGACAACTTGAACAGTCGAGCAGCCAGTTCCGAGCCTGGTTCGGAGAAGACTCAACCCTAGTTGACGAGAGTGGTGAACCGCTGGTGCTCTATCACGGCACCGATGCGGTTTTCAGCACGTTCAGGCGCAGCAAGACCGGCGCCATGGGTGGCGCGGTCTATCTTGCAGACACAAAATCTGGTGGTGAAGCGTACGACGGTACAGGCAGGGGGAAACCGCGCGTCATGGCGGTTCACGCTCGCGGAAAGTACCTGACCAACGCACAGTGGACGTCCTATGTCAACGGTAACGGGTGGGCTGGCGCCGAAGCTGCAGCCCGTGCGGATGGCTTTGCTGGTGTGTACGACACGCAATTTGAAAGCGCGGTAGCGGTGTGGAACCCGGCAGACATCAAGGCCATCACCAACGCCACGCCAACCGCCAGCGCCAACATCTACCGGCAGGCGCAGCGTGTTGGTGATGTGGGCGAGCTGTACGGGCCAAAAGCTGAGCTGTGGAAGCCGTTCAACCCTGAGTATTTCCTAGACCTTGAAGCACCACTGGCACAGCCTGCACGCGGCACGTTCAACCCGCGCACGTTGGAACTTAGCCTGCTCAAGGACGCGGACCTGTCAACGCTGAGCCACGAGCTGGGCCACTTCTTCCTTGAGGTGATGGCCAACGTGTCAACTGCAGCCAACGCACCGGAAGCCATCGTCAACGACATGGCCACAGTGTTGAAATGGTTCGGTGTGAAAGACATCGCAACGTGGAACGCCATGACGTTGGACCAGAAGCGCCCTTACCACGAGAAGTTTGCCGAGTCGTGGGAGCAGTACCTGTTCGAGGGCAACGCCCCGACCGTGGAGCTGAAGCCACTGTTCCGCAGGTTCCGTGAGTGGATGGTCAACGTCTACCGGTCGTTGGAAGAGTTTGCCCGCACCCACAACACGCAGCTCAACGACGAAGTGCGTGCCGTGTTCGGTCGCATGGTTGCAGTGGAAGACCAGATCAAGGAAGCTGAGCGCACGGCTGGCATGCTGCCGGACTTCAACGCCACCAACGAAGCCATCGAGAAGCTGCAGGCCCGCACGCTACGCGACTTGAAGTGGACGGTCAACGCCCGCAGCAAAACGCTCAAGCGGTTGCAGGCCGATGTCGCAGACAAGCGTAAAGCTGTTAAAGACGAAGTCACCGCGGAGGTGCGCGAGCAGCCCGAGTACAAGGTGCAGCGGTTCCTGAAGTTCGGGGAGCTGGACGGCGAGAAGGTGACGGGCGGCAAGTTGTCACTGCCGGTGCTCAAAGAGATGTACGGCGAAGGCCCTGCCGCGTTGTGGCGCTACGTCGCCACCAACATGGTGACGGTGGACAAGACCACCGGTCTGCACCCCAACATGGTGGCCGAGCTGTTCGGGTTCCCTAACGGCGACGCCATGACGCGTGCCATTGTTGAAGCCTTCCCGGAAGACACCGAGATCGAGGGCAAGACCGACCAACGGTTGCTTGAGCGCTACGGTGACTTGGTCACTGACAAGGGCATCGAGCGTGCAGCCAACCTGGCGATCCACAACGAGGTGCGTGCACGGTTTGTGGCCAGTGAGCTGAAGGCCATGCGTGAGGGCATGAACCCACGCGGCAAGACCGCCAACGGCGGGTCTGTCAACGTGCTGATCCAGGCTGCCAAAGAGTTCGCGCAGAACCTGGTGTCGCGTCGCAAGATCAACGAGCTGAAGCCGGGCCTGCACACGGCAGCCGAGGCACGCGCTGGCCGCAAGGCTGATGCGGCACAGTCTGCCGGAGACACTGCCGGTGCGCTAACCGCAAAGCGCGACCAGCTGCTAAGCCACTACGCTGCCAAGTACACCTACGAGGCACAGGACGAGGTGGATAAAAAGCTGGACTACCTGCGCAAGTTCGACAAGAAGAGCGTGCGCGACAAGTTGCCACCGGACTACATGCTGCAGATCGACGCGCTGCTTGAGCAGTACGACCTGCGTCGTGGGACGACCAACAAGGACATCACCAAGCGGGCATCGCTGCAGGCCTGGGTGGATGCGCAGCTGGAGATGGGGCTCAACCCTGTCGTGCCGCAGCACATCCTTGAAGACGCTGCGCTGAAGTCCTACAAGCTGTTGTCCGTTGAGGAGTTCCGCGGGTTGGTTGACACGGTGCGCAACATCGAGCACCTGGGCCGGTTGAAGGACAAGCTGCTGACCCTGCAGGACAAGCGTGCATTCGCCGCTGTCGTGGCCGACGTCAGCAACTCGATCCTTGACAACGCCACGAAGGAACACTTCGACCGCGTCAACGCGCCAACGGCAGCTGATCAGGCAGCGGACCTCGCACGCGACTTCTTCAGCTCGCACCGCAAAATCTCCAGCCTAGTGCGCCAGATGGACGGCTTCACCGACAACGGTGTACTGTGGAACGTGTTCTCTCGCACGATGAATAAGGCCGCCGACACAGAGGCCAGCATGCGTGAGGGCGCCACCAAACGACTGGCTGTCATCTTCAAAGGGTTGAAGGGCAGCATGGGCGAGCTGGCGCAAATTCCCGGTATCCGCAACAGCCTGTCGCTCGAAACCCGGCTGGCTGTGGCTTTGAATTGGGGTAACGAAACCAACCAGCAACGGGTGATGTCCGGTGACAACTGGAGCCAGGCGCAGGTCGATGGCATCCTGCAGAGCCTGACCGCCAACCAGCTGCACTTTGTGCAGAACGTATGGGACTTCATCGACAGCTACTGGCCGGACATCAAGGCCAAGGAAGAGCGCGTCAGCGGGGTTGCTCCTGAAAAGGTAGCTGCACAGCCTTTCGTTGTGCAGTCTGCAGACGGTAATAAGGTCGACATGAAGGGTGGTTACTACCCGATCAAGTACGATACCGACCGCTCCTCGAAGGCTGAGGCCGATGACGCTGCCGAGATCACCAAGCAGATGATGGTCGGCCACTACGCACGGGCAACCACCCGGCGCGGCCACACTCAGGCCCGCGTTGACACCGTCACCCGCGCCGTGCGCAAGGACATCAACGTGATCTTCCAGCACGTCGAGCAGGTCGCGCACGATCTGGCATGGCACGAGTGGCTGATCGACGCCACACGGCTGTTGCGTGCCAAGCCTATCGAGCAGGCGATCCGCAACACGGTCGGGCCACAGGTGCTGCGCGAGTTCACCAAGGCCGTGACCGACATTGCTGCCGGTGACGTGCCCGCACAGTCCGGCTTCGAGCGCATGATCAACCACATCCGCCAAGGGGCCACGATCACGGGCTTGGGGTGGAACGTCATGACCTCGCTGCTGCAACCTTTCGGTCTGACGCAGTCGATGGTACGCATCGGGCCGAAGTGGGTCGGCAAGGGCCTCGCCCGGTGGATCGGTGGAGCTGCCCGCATGGAAGGCACCGTCAAGGACATCTACGCGCAGAGCGAGTTCATGCGCCTGCGTGGCGAAACGATGAACCGTGAGATGCGCGAGATTCTCAACAAGGTCCGCAACAAGAACAAGTCTACGCTGGAAGCCACGTACTTCTACCTGATCCAAAAGGGTCAGCTTATCGCTGATGTGCCAACCTGGCTGGGCCAGTACGAGAAGGCCGTTGCCCACGGTGCAGACGAAACCAACGCAGTGGCGCAGGCCGATCAGGCTGTGCGCGATGCGCAGGGCTCTGGCGCCACGTCAGACCTGGCCCGCATCCAGCGCGGTGGCCCGCTGCTGAAACTGTTCACCAACTTCTACAGCTTCTTCAACACTACCTTCAATCTGACGGCCGAGAGCTACGGGCGCACCAACTTCAAGAACCCGCTCGAAGCCGGGCGCTTTGCTGTTGACATGCTGCTGCTGTACACCGTGCCATCCGTGCTGGTGAGTCTGATGAAGGCCGCGCTGCGGGGTGATGACGAGGACGACGATGAGCTGGCGGCCAAGCTGGCACGCGAGCAGCTCAACTACCTGTTCGGAACCATGGTCGGCCTGCGCGAAGCCAGTGCAGCCATCTCCGGTTTCAACGGCTACCAAGGCCCTGCCGGTACGCGCTTCTTCAGTGAGGCCACGAAGCTGGCCAAGCAGATCGAGCAGGGCGAGGTTGACGAGGCCGCGCTCAAGGCCCTCAACAACACGGCAGGCACGTTGCTGCACTACCCAGCCGGCGCCATCAACCGCTTGGTGGAAGGCTATCTGGCCTACACCAGCGGGGAGTCTGACAACCCGCTCGCGCCTGTGGTCGGGCTGCCCGTGAAGTAGTGCGCATATAACACAACCTTGGCCCCATAATCCAAACCTACCGGAGAATTTTCATGACCGTCCCTTCAACAATCCGAAAGGCTGGCCCGTACAACGGCAACGACGTCGCCACGTCGTTCGCTTTTTCGTTCAAGGTCTTCACGTCTGCTGACATCGCAGTCACCATGGCCGATGTTGACGGGACAGAAACGCTGCTCGTGCTGGACAGCGACTACTCCGTGACACTCAACGGGGACCAGGACGCCTCGCCAGGCGGATCGATCACCTACCCACTGAGCGGTACACCGCTGGCCACAGGTGAAGCGCTCGTGATCGTAGGCGATCTGGACTACGGCCAGGACTACGATGTACCGACCGGGGGTAACTTCAATCCAACCGCGATGGAAGACGCGCTGGACAAGCAGGCCATGCGCACCCAGCAGCTTCTGGAAATCAACGACCGCAGCATGACGCTGGCCGTGACGTCCGCAGCCGATGTGTCTACCTCACTGCCTGCGCCTGTGGCCAGTCAGTTTTTGGGGTGGAATGCTACGGCTAACGCCATCATCAACTACGCTGGTGTGGCGGGTGTTGCCGTGTCGTCATTCATGGAAGGTGTAGTGGCTGCCGCTACCGGGGCCTTGGCCCGCGCTGCGTTGGGGATCACCGCCATCGGTGACGCGTTGGCCACGGCTGCCAGTGCTGCCGCTGCACGAAACGCCATCGGCGGCGCAGCTTCGGGCGCCGTCACCGGCTCCGGCCTGACCATGAGCACCGCCCGCGTCCTGCTTCGGACAACGGCGGGAACTGGTGCAATTGAAGAGGCTACCGCAGCACAGCTATCTGCTTTCGCAGCGGCGGCAACTGACACCGCTCAGGGTGTATCAGAGTTGGCAACTACAGCAGAAACACAAACCGGCTCGGATGGCACACGAACCATAACCCCGGCTGGTCTGAAGGGGGCGCTACTGTACTCAAAGACCTTTTCCTCGTCCGATCAAACCGTTGCTTTTGGCTCAAAGGTAACAGTAGCGCATGGGTTGGGTGCCGTTCCAGTGTTTGTTCAAACCTTTTTGAAATGCGCAACGGCGGAATACAACTACTCCGTGGGAGATATTATCCCTTACGGGAATATGGATGTTATTGGAGTAGGCATGACAACAGTTTCTGCAGATTCAACGAACGTGGTGGTAGTAAATACCGGATCGAACTCGATACGGATAAATGATAAGAACACGCCGTATTCAATAAACCCCATCACTCCAGGAAATTGGCGCTGGGTTATCAGGGCGATGGCATGATATTCCTAGCCCTCCTAATCCTACCCACGGTCCGTGTACCAAACCACATTACATAATATAATATGGAAGCACAAACATTAATTAATATATTAGCTGGTATTGTATGTGGTGGACTTGGGTGGTTTTCTAGTCAGTTGTGGGATGCAGTTAAAGAACTTAAAGTTGATTTGGCTAAGCTTAGGGAGTCTCTCCCAAAGGAATACATAGCAAAAGAAGACTTTAAAGATGGAATTAATGAATTAAAAGTAATGCTTACTTCCATTGTAAACAAATTAGATAATAAGGTAGATAAATAATATGCTAGAAGAAGCTCTAAAGAATTCAAATGTTAGGGCCTTTCTTCGCATGATTAGATACGGAGAGGGCACTACAGACAAAGATGGTTATCGTCGTATGTTTGGTGGTACTCTCTTCGATAGTTTTGTAGACCATCCAAGACAAGTACAGACATTTCTCCTAAAGAAAGGTGGAACACTTTCTAGTTCTGCAGCAGGGGCCTACCAATTTCTTACTAGAACATGGGATGGTCTTGTACGAGAATATGGATTTCCTAATTTCTCTCCTGAATATCAAGACCTAGGAGCTATTGCTCTAATCAAAGGACGTAAAGCCTTAGAAGATGTTATTGCTGGTAGATTTGAAGATGCTGTAATTAAATGTAATAAAGAATGGGCCTCCCTACCGGAGAGTCCATATGGACAGCCAACAACGACAATGGCTGAAGCCAAACAACACTACATAGACGAAGGTGGTGTATTTTTTGAAGATTTTAATCTTGGTGAACCAATCACCAAAAAGGAAAAACCTATGTTACCATTTGTAGCACTAGCCCTCCCTGCCATTATAGAAATGGTGCCAAAACTTATTAATATTTTTGGTAGTGGATCAGAGGTATCTAAACGGAATGAGAAGGCTGCTGAACTAGTCGTGGAAATTGCCAAGACTGCTTCTGGTGCCAAGAATGAACAAGAATTGATTGAAGTAATTAAGACTGATCCTAATGTTGCTGCTGCTGTTAAAGTTGCAGTAGAGTCGGCTTGGTATGAAATTACTTTGAACACAGATGGAATTCAAGCTGCTCGTGCCGCTAATGTGTCTCCAGATGCTCCGGCATTCTGGAAACAACCAGCATTCTACATTACCCTACTGCTACTTCCTCTTGTCTATGGTACTGTGTACCAAGTCTTGACGGCTGCAAGTTACAGTGATGAAATTCGTATAATGGTTGTCACTGCTATTGTCTCTGGTGTATTGTCTGGTATTACTGGCTTCTGGATGGGAACTTCGTTCTCCAGTGCTCGTAAGTCGGAACTAGTTAAAGGATTGTAAATGGCAACGTCTGGAGTCTCCACATGGTCATTAAATCGGGACGCTATTATTAATAGTGCTCTCCGTAAATTAGGTGTACTTGCTGAAGGAGATGACGCGGGCGCAGACCAATTAACAACAGGAGCAGAGGCTCTCAATAGTCTCTTGAAGCTCCTGCAAACCAAGGGGATGCCCATTTGGGCTATCAAGGAATATACCTTTCCTACAGTGGCCTCCACTAGTTCATATAATATTGGTAATAGTCAGACGCTTGCTACTCCTATGCCATTGAAACTTATTCAAGCATATCGAGTAGAGTCCACTGGAGCAGTTAATGTCCCCATGCAAGTGGAGAATCATTATGATTATAATCTACTTCCAGTAAACGCTGCTAGTGGAGAACCTACTACAATCTACTACCAACCTCTTGCTTCCTATGGAACAATCAAGTTGTGGCCTACTCCTATTGATGCTACAACTAATATTACTATTATATACCAACGTCCCTTTGAGGATATGGTATCTGGTACTGATGATATTGATTTTCCTCCATATTGGACAGATGCTATTGTCTACAACCTAGCATGGCGCCTTGCTCCTGAATATGGAACTAGTAAAGAAGACCGGGCAAGCATCAAGTCTGAAGCCAAGGAATTTACTGAAATGGCAGAAGGATTTGGTACGGAGGAAGGTAGTTTGTATCTAATGCCAGATTGGACTGGCCGAAAGTAAACGATGGCATTCACTCAGAACCCAGTAGATAAAACACAAAGTACAAAACGATTTAGTTTCGTTGGACCTATGGAACAACGTAGTTCTAGTTCTAGCAAGGACCAAAGGTTTGTCAACTGGCTCCCTGAGTTAACTGAAGGACCAGCTAAAGAAAACAAACAATGGTGGTTGCGTACTAGGCCCGGACTCACTTCGGTGTATACAACTACCAATGCTACTCCCCGTGGATGCTACTACTGGAATTCTCATGTAATGTCAGTAGCGGGAAGCTCTATTTATTATGATGGAACATTCCTATCATCTATTACGACCAGTACAGGTAACGTTGGTTGGGCTGAATTCCTAGACTCCACTGGGGTTAGGAAACTAATTATGCTTGATGGAACTAAGGGATATGTATTTACTGCATATAACTCTGCTCCTACAGAGATTACGGATGGTGACTTCCCGACTCCCCACGTACCTACGCCTATATTTTTGGATGGCTATTTGTTTGTAGCAAAGGCTGATACACAAGATGTATATAATTCCAATCTTAATGACCCTCTCTTATGGACCGCAGGAAACTATGTATCTGCTGAGATGTATCCTGATACGATACAGGGACTTTCGAGAAACAATAATTATATCTTTGCTGTTGGTAAGTCTTCTATAGAATTCTTATATGATGCAGCAAACGCATCTGGTAGTCCCCTCTCTAGGCATGACTCCGCTGTTCAACAGTTTGGAACTCCTGCTGTAGGTACTATTGTAGCAACTGATAAAGAAGTTGTAATGGTTGGTCAGATCAATGAAGGTGGCCGTAGTGTATGGGCACTCGAAGGATTTAAGGAAGTAGAGATTGCTACTCTCCCTGTTCGACTAGCATTAAATGCAGAAGGTACTAACATTACGTCAGCTAAGGCTTATGCTGTTAAAGTAGGCGGTCAGAAGCAGTATGTACTATGCCTAACCTCTCGCATCTTTGTCTATACATTTGAAACTAAACTCTGGACCGAGTGGAGTTTTGTAAATACTCCATACTATGCTTGTGATTCTGAGATAGGCTATCCGTATGTCCAGATTAATACGGGCAGCAATACGATTATTGCTAAAATGGATGATGCCTCGGTTACTGACTTGGGTAGTGTTATTACTAGCACTATTGTTACATCTAAGCTTGATTTTGAGACTACAGACCGAAAACGAATGGATCAACTTGTCATCATGGGAGACTCTCCCAATGGCTCTACTGATGTTCCTATAAGTGTCCAATGGTCTGATGATGACTATCAAACATGGTCTACTGCTAGGACATTAAATATCAATCCAGTAGATTCTGATATTCGTAGACTAGGTATGTTTAGACGTAGAGCACTCAAGTTTACGTATACTCAGCCTTATGCACTAAGACTAGAAGGTAT
>OFQW01000227.1_pt1 | contig 10955 bp, 22 predicted proteins | sample 1542941 | NCBI WGS metagenome assembly OFQW01 (sample SAMN07774219, study PRJEB24372) | wastewater metagenome | isolation source: Exp Tend NO 90WW | collected 2016-02 | reverse complement strand
CACCAATTTGGCTTGACAACGCACCGGTGCAGCGGCTTGCGCGGCGTCATGCGGAAGTTTCCGCAGGCCACGCACTGCACGCGCTTGCAACTGCTGGCCGTGTGGCCCACCTGGCCGCACTTTGTGCATGTGTCGGTCTTGCTCATACCACCTCCACCACACGCGCGCCGGGCGCTCATGACGGCCTCCACGAAAATACAGACGCGGCGCTTTGAAGTGGCGCCCACATCTGGCCTCGGCTCATTTTTGAGACAACATCGACAGGCACGCCCAAATCAGCAGAGATGTCAACGCACTTGCGGCCGTCATTTCTCATTTGGCGGATCTGCTCGGCGAGGCCCATGCTGTATTTGGAGATAGCGCGGTTGCCTCTTGTGCGTGCCGCCGTCTGATCCGGGCGAGAGCACTTACCCATAGATGCAGCCAGCTTCATTTGCTCTGATCGCGTCATGGGCACGATATGAGCCGGGTTCACACACGACAGATTCCCGCAGCACCGAACCAGATACATACCGTGCGGCTTCTTCTTGCCTGCAAACTGGAATGCGGTCTGGTGCGCTTTGCAATCCTTCCCATTCATCCGATGGCGCGGTTGACCATCACCAGCCATTGCGCCCTGCCATTCCCAGCAGTCGCCCACCTCGATGCAGCGCGCCTTGATGTCGTCAAGCGTCTTGATTCCACTCATGTCAGATCCCCCGTGATCCTGAGCGCCCATGTGATGCGCTCTTTGCTGATTTCCAAACCTGCCTTGGCGTCGTCAAGTACGCGGTGCGCCATGGCCTTTAGGTCTTCGTCGTGTGACTGGCGTTGGAAGATGTTCATGTTTCAACCCTCATGTGATGCAGCGCCTTTGACAGTTCCATCATGTCAATGCGCTCTTTCGTGTTCATTCCGCAGGCCTTGCGAATCTCGTCATGCAGTGCTATCCGCCAGAACTCGCGCTGCGCTTTGGTCAGCCGCTTGTCTCCCTCGATTTCGCGCCACATCAGGCGACGGATCGGGAACAACACATCGTGTTGAGGCTTGACGGCCTCCTTTGCCTTACGCAACGCAGCATTGACTACCGATGGATCAGGCTTTGGTGCGTCAATCGCGACATACGTCTGAACAGGCGAACGGGAACATGTGTCTTTGAACTCGATCACGTTGGGCGGCTTAGCGGTCGGATGGTCAAGCGCGTACTTGATCGCCTCCGGTCTGTTTTGAAGGCCTGCCAACTCTTCCGCCCAATCTGACTTGACCAGATCCAGGTCCACACCCTCGTACTTGCTGAGGAAGTCGCGCCCGTATCTAGCCGTCAATTTCGAGAAGATTCTGTCCACCCATGGCATCGGTAATGGTTCTATTTCGGTCATTTGCTGCAACGTCCCATGGTTCGGGTTTCTTGACGTATCCGGCAGGCTTGGCGGCCACAACGTGCGCCATGGATCCAGCCGCTTGCTCAACCTTGAGCCTCATTGATCGCTGGTAAAGCGTTTCGCCGGTCTGGCTTTGAGTGGCATGTGCACGCTGGGCTATATCGCTGCGGCACCACTTGCGCCATGTGGCTTGCCAGTCCTGCTTTCTGGCCTTCGCCCCCGCTTCCGAAAGCCAGTGATCCTTGAACTTCAAGGCCTCTTGGCGCACATCCTCGGCAGACCAATGTGGGAACTCCGACAAAGCCCAATCGCCCCATGCCTTTGGCAAAACCCAGTCTGGATCAAGCCTTGACCCACGGGGCTGGGCAGGAGGCTTTGCCGACTGCGTGCCTTCACTCACGCTAGTGAGTGATGAATCAGGAATCAGTGAATCAGGTATCAGGGTGTTAATCGACAGTTCTTTAACTGTTAAAACACTGTTGTCTGACTGTTTTTTGCCGCTGTCTATCTCATGCGATAACGTGAACTCACCAGTTGCATAACCGTTGTTGCCCCTGACGTGCACCTTGAACATCCCGGATTCATCTGGAAGAACGCTGTCCTTCTCCGTGCCGTGCGGGGTTTGGTGTTTCAGAAAGCTAGTGATCTGAATGACCCTATAGGCCTTGATCTCATAGCGGTTGATGAACTTGCCTTCGTTCAGATCGTTCAGCATCGACTCAACATCAGCAGCCCGGTCATATGGAAGGGCTTGGGCTGCAATGCGCTTAGGGCGGTCCTCAAGGCGACCTTCCCTGTCAGCCAGCATCCACAGGTAGACGAACAGCAAGCGCGTCAATGGATCGAAGTCAGAAAGGTCTTCGTTATCCATAATCGCTGGCTTGATGTTGCGGGCACGAGCCATCTTCAAACCTTGCTGTTAGCGCGCCTGATGTGGTCAGCGCGTGAGTTGGGGTGAGTCTTTGGAAGGTGAACGCAGGCCATGCGGGCCTTGTGGTCGTCACCGTCGAATGCGTTTGCGGGCTTCTTTGCTGGCGGCGTCTTCTTGAGTGGCGCGAGCTGGCTGACGTAGCCGGGGCTAAATGCGTTGGTCATCTGGCATCCTTATCGCAAAAAAACCCGCCATGCACAGCCAGCGAAGCCGCATTGAAAGCGCGGGGAGGCGCGCAATCGCGGGTGACGGGTGTCACTACGCTGGCGCTCGGGTGCATGGCGGGGAAAGTCATTTATCAACCTTTGCCTTTGCCGGAGCCGTCGCCGTCGCCGGAGCCGGAGCCGGAGCAAGGCAAGCGGCGTAAAGGTCGGTGAACATTCAGCGCAGCCCAACTCTGATAACCACAACCGTCAGGGCTGGCCCAACGATCAGGAACAACACGATTGGAAGTACGGTCATCATTCAGGCCTCCGTCTTGCTGCTTTTGTGCCTTGATTCTGGTCATCTGGCCGATCAAACTCAACGCGAGGCTGAACAAAGTCAGTGCGGATCTGGCGCAAAATCCATGACTCAAGCCTGCTCATCGCAATGCGAACAGTTGCGCCGTTGTCGTGGATCACAACAAGGTCTAAGCCCTCGATGTGTGCGCTGAATTTTTTGAATCGGATCATGTTGGTGTGGTTAGGCCGCGCTGGGCGGCCTGGGTGGGGTTAGGCGGGGATCAGGTTGGCTCCCGAAACGCAGGCACTGCCGCCTGGCAGGCGGACCTCCCACATGCCTTCGTGGTAGTGGCGTTCGATCACAGCATCGAACTCGCCATACTTGACGCGCTGACCTCGGGCAAAGTGCTTCGGGTTCCAGTAGGCGGGCTTGGTGGTCATCTTGCGTTCTCCGGTTCGTTGTCGATGAATGAACTGTAGCGATTGCATGGTCAGTATGCCAATTGGTTTTGTCAATCGAGCCGATAGGAAAAAGCAATTAGACCGGGGCGATGGGGTGCGAGATGATGCAGGCATCGCAACGAACAACGAGACGACATGAGCGCCATCAGAGCATCACCATTCCCCACCGTCACACGCAAGAAGCAGGACGTGGACGGCATTGATCCCGCCATGCTGCGGGTAGAGCACGACACAGAACCGCCTCGTTTCCGCAGCCGTGAGACGTACAAATATGACCCGGTGTTTGGCAAGCTCAAGCCCGGCAGTTCGATTGTCTGCGAGCCGTCAGAGGTCAACACCCTGGCTTCTGCTCTGCGCAAAGGAATCGAGACAAAGCGTTATGCCGCGCTGATCGGCTGCAAGGTGGTCTCACGTCGTTGCTGCCCTGATGGCAATGGGCGGGTGTGGGCGATGAGTCCGAAAGGGGCTTGACGTGTTTGAAAAAGTCGTGATTGGAAACGCCACCCTCTACCGTGGCGATTGCATGGACGTGCTGCCAACGCTGCCCAAGGTCGATGCGGTCATCACTGATCCGCCTTATGGGATCGGCATAGATCGATCAATGGCGAAATCCAGTGGCGCACAATCTGGCGGTATGGCTGCACCAAAGGGCCACTACATCGCGAGCGGCTGGGATGATGAGCCGATCGGGCAGGAGCACATCGATCTGATTCTCGCCTCATGCAAAGAAGCCGTGATTTTTGGAGGCAACTATTTCGTGCTGCCCCCATCGAAGTGCTGGCTCGTTTGGGACAAGAAAGTGAACGGCCATTTTGCCGATTGCGAACTCGCGTGGACGAACCTCGACAAGCCTGTTCGGCGCATCGAATGGATGTGGAACGGCATGTTGAGGAAGGGCGGCGAAGAACGAAACGGACACCCCACTCAAAAGCCACTTGGCGTTATGGCCTGGTGCATTGAGCAAGCCAGCAACCCCCAAACGATCCTAGACCCCTTCATGGGAAGCGGAACAACCGGCGTTGCCTGCGCGCTGATGGGCCGAGCCTTCACTGGCATCGAACGCGAGCCCAAGTATTTCGACATCGCCTGCAAGCGCATTGAAGACGCACAACGCATGGTTGACATGTTCGGGTTTCATGAGTCAATCAAACCGAAAGACTCAGAGCAAAACAGCCTGCTTTGATTTTCACCAGAGGCCGGAAGCCCGGTGAAGTGGGAAGCCTCCTGTCGTAGGGATGGCGCTTTTCTGTACAAATGCCCACCATAGCCCCGGGTTGCGCCGGGGCCTCTGACCACACAACCGAATGAGTAAATATGCACCCATCTATGTGCCGCGTCGCTTGTGACGCTGAATCGTGCAACTGCACACCAACCCGCCAACAGTACGCCGAGGACCGTCCCGGAATCATCGAACGCATCCGCGATGAATCGGACCTGTGCGCCAATGATGGAGCGAATGACATCGCCAAGCTGCTGCATGAGGCCGCTTGCACGGTGGACTATTTCAGCGCCAGCCATTTCCATCGGATGCCTGAGTGGCTGCCATGCCGTATCAACCTGCCGCAGCGGGTCACTGGCGACTTCCCAGTCGGCCACGACACCATCGCAGAAGCTGGTGAGCATGACTGCGACAGCAACGCCTACGGAGCCATGAGCGTGCGGGCGGCAAATGGCAGGATGCTTGGAATCAAGCCGAGCGAGTGCCAGATCATCGGATGGCGCCGGAACGAAAAGAGTTGACCGGCCATTGATCGTGATGCACAATGTCGTTGCCTTTTGCTGCAACAACTGGTGCCGGGAGCCCTTTAGCTTCTGTCGTTTACCCGAGAGGGCGTGTTGCAGCACGGACGACAGAGACTAAAGGGCTTTTTGTCGTCTTGAGTCAGCGGACGCACTCACAGGCACAAGACGAGCACGGCCACGAATCGGGCCACACCGCAAACAGACCGGCCATCGTTACCCCCGATGCGAGCCGCCCCAGGCTGTCAGTGAGGCACTGGGATAGCAGAGCAGCCTAGAGGGTGACAAAGGCCAATCTGTGAATGAATCGCTGCCTCATGGGTGCGCTGGTCTGGATCTTGAATTGCAGATGGGCGGGGAGTGATGCTTATCACCCCTAGGGATTGTATTGACCAAAGGAAAGATCATGAACAAGTACCAAGCACTGAAGGATGCGCTGGACGGCACATCATCCGTCAATTGGGAGCACGATCAAGGCGCTGACATTTACGAAGTCGGCACTGGCATCCTGATCGCATCAACAATGGAAACCGAGGATGGTGCATATGTCGCGGCTGCGCAGCCCTCGACAATCCGCCAGCTCTTGGCTGATCTGGAGTCAGCAGAGAAGGCGCTGAACGACATTGAAGTGACCACATACGATGCCATTGCTGCCAGCATGGCGCGTGTCGCTATCGAGAAGATCAAGGGGCAAGCATGACCGACACAGACCGCATAGCGCAGATGGCGCGAGAGGCTCACGACGCAGGCGCAAAGGCTGGCGGGTGGGTTCGCCAGTGGGAGCACATGGCACCGAGCCAGCGCAAGGAGTGGGAGGCTGTCGCTTTGGCTGTCGCCCGCCTTGTGGCGGAGGACTGCGCGAAGGTGTGCGATGGACGGATCACGCCCGAACGCATCACCCTACTTGATGCCGATGGCTGGAGTGTTGCCGAGACAAACGCTTTGACTGCTGGCGTCGAATGTGCCGCCCAAGCCATCCGCGACCGCTACGTCCAATAGCCAAAACCTACCGCACCGATAGCGAAAACCAATTGGCCAAAAGCGCACCAGGGCGACAAAATAGGCACATCGAATCAGCAACCGAACGGAGAAAGAAATGACCACAGTGCAGCAAATGGCGGATCTTGGCAAGAAGCACGCACAAAACGGCCTCAAGCTCACGCCGTTTGATTGCCAGCACGTTGATGCTGTGTTGTTTGCCGAAACCCTAGGCATGGACAGGTTCTCTGGAGCGAGGCACTACAACACCATGCGCGGCGCATTCAACCACGCATGGAATGCCGAATACGCCGCCGCCCTTGCCTCCTAACAACCACCCGCCCGGCACCGCGCCGGGCCAAAGGACCGAGATGACCAAAATCACCATCAAGCACCGCCACACCGGCCTAACCATGTTTGAGTGCGATGTACCAGAAGCAAGTAGCGGCATGGCGATGCGTCATGCGCTTGAGGCGGCGGTTAAGTCCGGGGCCAACCTGTCCGGTGCCGACCTGTCCGGGGCCAACCTGTCCGGGGCCAACCTGTCCTGGGCCAACCTGTCCTGGGCCAATGTTGACGGAGAAGAAATAACGCTCACACCAATCTCAATGAGTGGCCTTGAATGGGGCATGCTTATCACTGATGGCTACTTGCGCATCGGTTGCCAGCGCCACACGCACGCTGAATGGGCTGAATTTAGCGATGCCGAAATCGAAGACATGAGCGACAAGGCTTTGTCTTTCTGGGCTCAGTGGAAATCGCCTTTGCTGGCTATGTGCGAAGCGCACGCAAGCAAGGTTGTTAGGGCTGAATCTGTCGAGGTGCCAGCATGAACGTAGCAACCAGAGGTCAGGAGCGCCAATACGGCGACGCAGACCAGATCGAAGCCACGGTAAACGAGTGGCTGACCAAGATTGATGTGAACGAGGTTTTGACCTACATCGAGATTGACGAAGACGCGGACCACGCCTTTGCAAAGGCCAGCAGCACGAACAACGCGGAAGCGATTGGCGTTGTGTTCATGGCCGTGAAACGCAACTACGCCGAGCGCCTGGCTTTGCGTGATCTGGAGCTAGAAGACGCTCACTTGTTGAGCGATGGCGCAGCGGCTTTGCATGCCCTGACCAAGTGGCTCATTGACCGTGCTTCCAAGTTCAACCGGGAGCACTGAGATGAACACGCACACCTACACCGTCACCTTCCGCAGCAGCACAACGACCTTGACTGGTTCTGTCACTGCATGGAACGAGTTTCAAGCCATCGACGCAGCCCGCAAGTTTTGGGGCGTCAAGTGCGATGGAAATTGGTCTGCTGAGGTTGTTGAGATGCGGAGGGCAGCATGAACTACACCCCCGCATGGAAAGCCGCCATGGCCTTGTGCTGCGTTGCTGCGGTTGTGGCGATTGTGATGCAGCCAGCGCATGCAGACGATTGGACCGGCAAGGACAAGGCAGGCCACGCACAGGCAGGCGCGCTGATTGGTGGCATCGCTGCTGCTGCCTCTCAGTCGCCTACCGTGGGGTGCCTGATGGCTGTTGGCGCTGGCATCGCGAAAGAAGCCTACGACAGCCAGCACTCGGGCAAGCACACAGCCAGCTACAAGGACGCGACCGTAACCGCTGCGTTCGGTTGCCTTGCTGCCAAGTTCACATCGCTGATCGTCGGTCCTAACAGGATCGTGTTCAAGCGCGAATTTTGAATAGGCGAAGCCGCCACGCCTTTTTCATGGCGGCAACCTCTCTTACGGAGATTTTCTATGACTGACGTTTCCAAGCTTTCCGAATATGACTTCATCGTTGTGATCGACAAGTCCGGCTCCATGGGTGAACCCAACAAGCCCGGCTCTACAGTCACTCGCTGGGAAGCTGTTCAAGAAAGCGCCATGACCTTTGTTCGTGATGTCGAGAAGTTCGACAGCGACGGCCTCGGCATGGTGCTGTTCAGTGGTGCCGGAGTGTCGTCGCATGACGGCGTGACCGGCGACAAGATCCGCGAAGTGTTTGCCCAGCACTCGCCACGCGGCTCCACCCCTCTGGCCGAAGCCCTGACAGCCGCGCTGGCACTGGCTGGCAAGTCCGACAAGAAGGACTTCATCGTGGTGTTCACCGATGGTGTGCCTGATGACCGCGCCGCCGCTGCCAAGGTGATTGCCGACGCATCGCACAAGCAAGAGACCGACGACGCACTGACCATCTTGTTCGTGCAAGTGGGCAACGACTCGGGCGCCGCCGCTTACCTGAAGTCGCTGGACGATGACCTGAAGGGCTGCAAGTTCGACATCGTGGACGCGAAGACGCAGGCCGAAGCCGACGCATTCGCCACGACCGGTGAACTGGTGCTGGCCGCCATCAACGACTGACCATTAACCCAATGAGGCGGGGCCTTGTGCCCCTCTTCTGGAGACTTTCATGATCGACTTCATTCTCTTTTCATTTGTCATCGGCGTGTTTCTTGGCGGATTCTGGTGCGGCAAGAAGTTCGGCTCCTTGAAGTCGATGATGAAAGCCGCCGTTGATGCTGCATCCAATGCGGTCAAGTAACAGGATCGTGTTTCGCAAGGAGTTTTGATCATGGCAACCATCACGCAAAAACTTCACCTGCACTGGTCTACCGCGTCGTATGACAAGAGCAATCCATGGGCGCTGTTTATTGTTGATATGTCCAAGCATGGTTATGTGCATGTCGGCGAAGTTGAGGTCACTTTTGATGTGCCGGATAACTTCGACCCGCGCGAGCCTCAGATCGCCATGTTGGAGAAGAAGAAGGCGCAGATCACGAACGAGTTTCATGCAGCAGTAACGCGCATCGAAACCGAGATCAGCAAGCTCAAGGCTATCGAGTACACGGGAGCCTGACATGTGCATGACAGAGCAATCCGAGCTTGCCTACAAGGCAATGGACGAAACCGCCGAATGGGGCGCAGCTAACCGCAAGGTGATCCACCTTCGCCGAGTCCATGAGCTTGAGCCTCATGTGATGCCTGAAGCGCCGCAATCCATGACGTTGCGAGAGGCCGTTATCTGCGTCGTGTGCTCTCTCGGCGTGTTTGCGCTGATCTTGGCTGTTGCAGCGAGTCATTCATGAGCAAAACAAAGTCCTGGCTCTGGGACGAAATGATGCAGGCCCAGTTAGACGAACAACCAACACCACCGGATCAATCAAATGTCAGCACTCTCCAAACTCAACGAAGCGCGAAAACTGTTCCATGCGTCAAAGCTGGAAAAGACAGGGCACAACAAGTTTGCCGGATACAAGTACTTCGAGCTTGGGGATTTTCTAGTTCCCGCCCTGAAGATTTTTGAATCTCTCAAACTGTCTAGCGTTGTGTCGTTCGGCATTGAACTGGCAACGATGACGATTACAGACTTGGAAGACAACACCTTTGTGTGCATCACGTCGCCCATGTCTACAGCCGCCCTGAAGGCCTGCCATGAGGTTCAAAACCTTGGCGCAGTGCAAACGTACATCCGCCGTTATCTCTGGGTTGCTGCGCTTGAGATTGTCGAGCATGACGCCATTGACTCAAGCGAAGGCGCAGACGCCAAAGAGAAGCCAGCAGCGAAGGCGGCAGCGAAGACAGCCAAGAGCACAGACCCAGCTAAAGAGGTTATCCGAGGCGTGAATTCTGGTGGCGCTTCTGCTGCTGCGGAATACATGAACGGTTTGCCTCAGGCGCAGTTTGATGCCATCTGGGCAAAGTTACCTGTAGCCGTGCAAGACCAGCTGAATGCCATCTGGACAGCAGCCTAACCACTCAAGGAAAAATCATGAACATCACTATCGACATCGAAACTATCCCCGCACAACGCCCTGACATCATGGCCGACATCCGCGAAACCAAGCAAGCCGAACTGGATGCCGCCATCGCTGCGGTCAAGGTGCCGGGCAACTACAAAAAGCAGGAAACCATTGACGAGTGGATCGCCAACGAGAAGCCCAAGCAGATTCAAGCGCTGCGTGATTCGTTCGACGCCAGCGTTGAAGAGGCCTACCGAAAGACTGGGCTTGATGGCTCATTCGGTAACGTGTGCGTGATCGGCTTTGCATTTGATGATGGACCAGTCCAATTGATCAGCAGCTTGAATGAGTCATCCGTTTTGAGCGCCTTCAACGAAGCGCTTGACCCGATCCCATCAAGTGAGATTTTCAAAACGTGCGTGATCGGTCACAACGTGGTTGCATTTGATCTGCGCTTTTTGGCTCAACGCTACATCGTCAACGGCATCAAGCCTCATCCAGTCATTGCCCGCGCAGCACAGGCAAAGCCTTGGGACATTGACAAGGTGTTTGACACATCCTCGCAGTGGACAGGCAGCGCCAGCACGCGTATCAGTTTGGACAAGCTGTGCAAGGCCCTATCCATCCCAACGCCGAAAGATGGCATCACGGGCGCAACCGTTTGGGACGCCATCAAAGAAGGCCGCATCGAAGAAGTCGCCGCGTATTGCGCCAAGGATGTGAAGGCCACCCGTGAAGCCTACAAGCGGATGACGTTTCAAACCGTCGCAGCCTAACCCCTACCGGCCCCAATCCGCAAGGATGCCGGTTAGCACCAGGGGCCGACCATTTCGAGCCACCACCAGCCGTAGTTAGAAGTTGGCTGTTGTGGTGGTGGCTTAACTTTTGAGGATGAGAGATGACTGACACCCCCGAGGCAGTGCGCCTTGCAGACCAGATTCATGCCGGAAACGGCGAATGGATGCAAAAAGCCGCCGCCCTCCTGCGCCGCATTCCAGGGCTTGAGGCCGACTATCAACGCCTGATGGACAAGCACAACGCTTTGCACATCAATGCGCTGGCATCGAGGCAGCGGGTTGCGGAGCTTGAGGCCGAAGTGCAAGAGCAAGCGCGCCTGAATGGCATGGGTGCAGAGCGTGAGCTTGCATTGATGGCGCAGGTTTCGCGGCTTGAAGCAGAGCGCGACCAACTGCGGGCAGAGCTGGAGAAGGTGCGCGTGCCGGAAGGGTGGAAGCTGGTGCCGGTTGAGCCCACTAGAGAAATGTGGGAAGCAGTAAACAAGCTGGATGACGAGATGGCAGC
>OFQW01000226.1_pt1 | contig 10968 bp, 18 predicted proteins | sample 1542941 | NCBI WGS metagenome assembly OFQW01 (sample SAMN07774219, study PRJEB24372) | wastewater metagenome | isolation source: Exp Tend NO 90WW | collected 2016-02 | reverse complement strand
TGCAGCCGGATAATTTCGTGCGGAAAGTCCCAAAGGCGGCAAGAATTGTCGAAAACATCGGTGCAGTGAACCGCTGTCACGCGGCCCGGCTTTGTCACCCTGGCTATCTGTTCGATCAGGTAGTCGTATTGATCCAGAAATTGTTCTTTGTTCTCGCAGTTTGAAAAGTCACGCTCGCTGCTTGAGTAGTTATAAAGCCCTGCGAAGGGTGGCGAATAGCATGACATATCCACAGAGTTGTCCGGTAGTGTCGGCATTACTTCCATGCAGTCTGAGCAATAAATTGCGTAATCTGGAGTAATTATTTGGTCTTTTGTGTTGTTCATTTCAAAAACGCTGGAATGCGTGCCGTTTGGTTAAATTCTTTGGTGATGTGGGTGAAGTCTTGATTCGCCGCTGCAACAAGGTTGCCGTAAAGCTCGATTGCCTTCTGCGTCTTTTGCTCCAGTGCTTCTAAGACGCGCTCTTGTCCTTCGCTGATAACCATGTCGCAGGTCACTTCTGACTTTTGACCAAAGCGCCAGAACCGGCGGATTGCTTGGTAATACTGCTCGTAGCTCCAAGTCGGGAAAAAAACTGTGTGAGTGCAGTGCTGCCAATTCAGCCCCATGCTGGTCATCTTTGCCTTGGTGATTAGCCGTTTTATCTCGCCCTTGGCAAACGCGACAAGAATCTCCTCTTTCTTGTCGATCGACATACCGCCGATGATCTCCACGGCGTCAGGGTCAAGCGTGGCCAGCAATGCACTCTCATCGTTCAGGTTGCACCAATAAACCGATGTCCTGCCTTTGGCAAGTTGAACGGCGCGCTCGCAGCGCTCTGTAACGGTCAGTTTTTGCTCTTCCCGCACCTCGGTCATTGTCGCCGCTGGCATGGCAAAAAGAGAATCCTGACCATCCATGCACCACGTCTTGGAGTTGTGCACCATGTGCTTTTTGACGTGCAACGCTGGCAGGTCATAGCCCTTGTCGGTGAACCCAAGGTCGGACGGTTTTTTGACCATCACTGACCACTGATTGACCCAAGCAAAAAAGTCACGTTCTGCGTGCGGCTTGAGATAAAACTTTTCTCCGATGTTGCGGTTGTTGCTGTCCACGCTACCTTGATTGCTCTTAAAAAACTTGGTCAACATGTCCATGTATCCCATGTATCCCAAAGCCTCGGAGCTGTTGCCAAGTTCAATGAAATCGTTCGGGCTGGGCGTGGCGGTTGACAGAAAGCGGTAAGGCACGCGCTTGATAAACGCCACAATCTGGTCACGTGTCTTGCCTGCAAAGTTTTTCAAGATGCTTGATTCGTCAAGCATGACGCACTCAAAATCATCAGGGTTTAGAAGGTGCAGGCGCTCGTAGTTGCAAACCACAATTTTTGCATTTAGTTCCCCTGCTTTGCTGTGCGCAATGTCATTCACGCCGATACGAGTAGCCTCGTCTATGAACTGAAATGCAACCGCCAGCGGCGTGAGAATGAGAACGCGCTTATTGGTCTTTCGGATGATGTTTTCGGCAATGACAATCTGCATGAGTGTCTTGCCAAGCCCGGTATCCGCGAACATGCCGATACGGCCTTTTCGGATGGCTTTGCTGATGATGTGCTTCTGAAAGTCAAAAGCAGATTCCGGCATCCATACTGGATCAAACCCGTAGTTTCCAGTGCTGTGCTTCTTCCGTCGGATGAAGTCTTGATATAAAATTTGCTCACTCATTTCTAACCTTTCTTTAGTGATGATAGAAGCCCCGTTGCTGCGCAAACAGTACCGGGGTTTTGCTTTTTAAGCACCTGCAATGCTGGGCTTACGCGGCTTGCGCTTGTGTTGTGGCTCAAACCAATAAGGGCGAAGCACCTTCAATTGCCAAACTCTGGTCTTTGGCACCAGCTCGCCCCATTGGGATATAGCGCCCGGCGTCACGCCGATTAGCGCTGCCAGCTTGGATGACGATCCAGCCAGATCAATTGCGGTTTTTGTTTCCATTGTTGGATATTAGCACACTAAACTTTGGCAAAAAATATTTTTATCTTTTTTGTTTAGTTGCCTGAATTCCGGCCATTTAGCGTGCTAAGATGCAACCATGCCAAACAAATGGCATTTAGAGTAAACGACAGATCGCAGGCGGTGCCTCTTATTCACATGCGGTGGGTGGGTACATCGTCTGTTGATCTGTCACCAATACAACGGAAACCATGGACAACCAAAACGAAACAGAGAAGCAGGCGGAAGCCGACCGGGTGCGCGCGGACTTGGCAGCCAATGCAGCAAAAGCGCACTGGCACGAATCCAACGACCGCGCCGCCCTGATTCGCCAAATCAATCAACCACAGGAATCCCAATGAACGATGAGCTTTTAAGATGGCTTGCCGCTGGCTTTATGGCCATTGTGTTGGCCGGATCAATGCTGCTGGACGGTCCCACCGAGACACAGTCGGCGCAGGACGTGGCTGACGAAGTTGCAGCCTTGGAGAGTGGCAAATGAGCCAAGAAGCAAACGGCCTCATCACCCTGCTGGTGTTGATTGCGATGGCAGTCCTGCTTGTCGTCGCTGCCATGGGATGGCTGATTCACACGGACAAAGCCAAGTTTGATGACGATAAGGCTCGCAACGAAGCCGACAAATTGCTGGCTGACGCCAACAGATCCGCTACCCGCCGCGTGCGCGCTGGCACAACACAAACTTTTTAACCACTGAAAGAACGATATGAGCAACGAAATCACTACATCCCAGTCCCGATCACCAGCCATTCAAGCCGGGTTCTTCAGCCTCGACTCGTTCGAGTTGATTCAGCGCGTCAGCAAAGCGTTTGCTGGGAGCGATCTGGTTCCGGCCCAGTACAAGGGTAATCTGGCCAACTGCATGATTGCCATGGACATGGCCCAGCGCATCGGCGCTAACCCGCTCATGGTCATGCAGAACCTCTACATCGTGCATGGCACGCCGGGATGGTCGTCAAAGTTTCTCGTGGCCACAATCAATGCCTGCGGCCGTTACAACAGCCTGCGCTACGAGTGGAAAGGAAAGCCCGGCGCTGAAGATTACGGCTGTCGCGCTTGGACGATTGAGAAAGCCACGGGCGAGCGCTTGGATGGCATTTGGGTGACATGGAAGATGGTCAACGCCGAAGGCTGGGCCAGCAAGAACGGTAGCAAGTGGAAAACCATGCCTGACCAGATGTTTATCTATCGAGCAGCAGCATTCTGGCAGCGCGCCTATGCGCCCGAGCTTGGCATGGGATTGATTACCACCGAGGAACTTGGCGATGTGATTGATGTTCGTCAGACGCAGGACGGCAGCTACTCGATGGATGGCGGCGTGGTAAACCAAGACACGGGCGAAATCACACAGCCAGCGCCAGCAGCGCCCACCCTGCCTGAATACACCGATGAGCAGTTTGCCAAGAGCCTGCCCGGATGGCGTGGGCTGATTGAAACCGGCAAAAAGACTGCCGACCAGATTATCGCCATGGTTTCCAGTAAAGCCACGCTGAATGACGACCAAAAGGCAATGCTGCGCGCCACATCAACACCTGACATCCAAGAGGCTTAAATCATGACCCCACTTTCATTCTCCCAAGGTTCGCCCGCTTGGCACGCCGCCCGCGCCCGCCACTTTTGCGCATCCGAAGCACCGGCCATGCTTGGAGTGTCCAAGTACATGACGCGCTCTGAATTGCTGGCACAAAAGAAAACCGGAATCACTGAAGATGTTGATGCAGGCAAGCAGCGCCTGTTCGATTCCGGCCACGAAGCCGAGGCCAAAGCGCGCCCGATTGCAGAGGGCATCATCGGTCAAGACCTGTTTCCCATGGTTGGCGTGCGTGAAGTTGATGGCCTGCCATTGCTGGCCAGCCTTGACGGTATCGTGATGGATGAAAGTCTGGTTTGGGAAACGAAACTTTGGAATGAGTCGCTTGCACAAGCATGCGTTGCTGGCGAACTGGAACCGCACTACTGGGCGCAGTTGGAGCACCAGTTGATCGTGACCCAAGCTGAAACCGTTCTGTTTACCACATCAGACGGCACGCCTGAGCGCACAGCGCAGACTTGGTATGTGTCGATGCCCGAGCGCCGCCAGCAGGTCATTGACGGATGGAAACAGTTCGCTCAAGACCTCGCAACCTTCGTGCCGGAAGTCGCTGAGGCCAAGCCAGTCGGCCGCACGCCTGAAACCCTGCCAGCCCTGCGCATCGAGGTGACAGGCATGGTCACGGCAAGCAACCTTGCCGAATACAAAGCGCACGCGCTGGCCGTGTTTGAAAGCATCAACCGAGAGCTGGTGACGGACGATCAATTTGCCGACGCCGAGAAAACGATCAAATGGGCGGGTGATGTCGAGAGCAGGCTTGCAGCAGCCAAGCAGCACGCCCTGAGCCAAACGTCCAGCATTGACGAACTTTTCCGCACGATTGACGACATCAGTTCCGAAGCGCGCCGGGTGCGCCTTGATCTTGACAAGCTGGTCAAAGCCCGTAAAGACACGATACGACTTGAAATAGTCACAGGTGGTGCGCAGGCATTGTCTGCTCATTTAGAGTCGCTGAACAAGCGTTTGGGCAAGTCCTACATGCCATCGGTGCCTGCTGACTTCGCCGGGGCCATCAAAAACAAGCGCACGCTGGAAAGCATGCGCGATTCCGTGGCCACTGCGCTGGCAAATGCCAAGATTGAGGCAAGCGCGATTGCTGACCGCATCCAAGCAAACCTGACGACCTTGCGCGAGCTGGGCGCAGATCACACATTCTTGTTCTCTGACACGGCAACCATTGTGCTGAAAGCGCCCGATGACCTCCACCTGATTGTGAAGTCTCGCATTGCAGATCACAAAGCGGCGGAAGTGGTCAAAGAGGAAGCGACGCGCGTACGCATCCAAGCTGAAGAGCAAGCCAAGGCGCAGGCCGCGGCCGATGCCGAGATTGCAGCCGCCAAGCTGGCCAGCGAAGAGGCTATTGCAAAGGCAGCGCAGCCAGCCCCGGTAGTGGTGCAACCTGCCCAACCCATGCAGCCGGTTGTATTTGTTGAGCAGGTGCAGATTGAGCAGCCGGAAGACACCGGCGCGACGATGAGACTTGGCCAGATCGCTGACCGCCTTGGGTTCACCGTAACCGCTGAATTTTTGTCAGGCTTGGGCTTCGAACCAAGCGCCACAGACAAGAATGCAAAGCTGTACAAAACCCGCCTGTTTCCACTGATTTGCCGCGCGCTGGTCAAGCACATCAACAGCGTTTGCGAGGTGAACTGTGGCTAGACTTAAATACCCGCAACGTTTCGGCAAACTTTCGCCCGACGACATCGATGCAATCCGAAGTGCCGCAAAGCAGCGTCGGAAGCTGCTCAAGTACATCAAAGACAACTTGAGTTATGAGGCGCTGGCGCTGAAGCATGGTGTCGCTGTAACGAGCATCAGCCGGGTTGTTAATCGCGTCATTTACGACGCTGTTTTGTGAAGGTCAAAAATGCATACAAGCACACAAAAGCATTACTGCAAAACCACGTTTGCAGGTGGAGTCAACATCTTCCACGAATCTCATCAGTTTTTGTCGCACAAGCAAAAATTTGCTGAGCCGGTAAAGATAAAAAATGTCACGCCAAAAGAAGTTCTGGTTGCCATCCTCAAGGGCGGGTGGTTCACCATTGTCAAGCTTGCCGAAATGACAGAATATAACAGGCCGATGGTCACACAGCGCCTGCAAATGCTCATGAAAGAAGGCGTTGTAAAACGCCGGAGCATCGGGTGCGCATACGAGTACACATTCGGGCGGCCTGCATCAATGACGATGACGAGATCTGAACACATGTTAAGCGTCATCCGCGCCGATCCATGGATTTCGGCAAGACAAATAAGCGACAAAATGAAAACTGGAAAACTGACAAATATCATTTCCAGAATGCATTCAGCTGGCTTGCTGCATCGAAAGAAAAACGTGCTGGGGCAGTATGTTTATTGCATTGCCGAGGTGCCAAAGGAATGAAGGCAGCTTGGACGCCCACCCAGTGGGGCCGCGCACGTGTGACGTTGCGGTGGGTGACGCATAACGCAGAGCTAAGGGGCCGGCCGCTTGCGGACGGTCCCGCTTGAGCGACGTGTTAGGTTCCGTTTTCGCACTACAAAATATTTTCATTTTCCACTTGACAATGTTTGATTGCGCATTACAATAACAACATCAGCCAACCAAACAGGAGAAGCAAAATGTTCCAGATTAACCAGATCGTCAAGGGCCAGAAAGCAGGAACCTTCGTAATCCTCGGCTTCCGCACCATCGGTGGTGAGCAGTACGCACAGGTTAAGGAATACGACGAAGTGACTGGCAAGGCGCGGCGCGGAGAGATGGCGCTTCCGATCACGGCACTGAAGGCGGAATGAGCGGCAGAGGAGGCCCCGGAAGGGGTCAAGGCCGCAAGCCGGTAAAGCGGGGAGAGGAAACGGTAACGCTCTCCCTGCGAGTGACGACGGCGCAGCGGGAGAAGCTGGCACGGCTGGGCGGTGCAGAATGGGTGCGGCAGAAGATCGACCGCGCAAAAGAAACATAACGCCGCATTGCCCGGTGGCGAAGCCATCCGAGCCGAATGTTCAGTTAGAACGGAGATTTTGAAATGGCAAAAGCAAAAACGATGACGGTTGCGCGGCTGCATAAGCAACTCAGCGAGATGGTCCAGAACGGTCAGGGCTGGATGAAAGTGGCTGTCAACAAACGCAGTTTCCACCACCCACTAGAGAGTGACGGCGCGGTAATTTTGGACGTTCAAAGCGCCGCCTTCACATGGGTTCCACTCACTGATGACGACGGCGGAACCGCCATGCGCAAAGACGGCACCGAACGCGGATCTATGCGCCTTGTGATTGATGGCGGGCACGATGAGTTCTAACGCAGAGTCGAGCACCCCGCAGGGTGTGACTCGGACGCCCGGTTAAGTACGGAGAAAGCCATGGACGTAGTTTTGAAAGATGAAGTTCGCCACGCAAAGAAGCACTACAAGTGTGATGCCTACGCATGGTGGACAAACTGTAACCTCGACTTGAATGACTGCATCAGCGACGACCAGAGGCTGATTGTCGAGGCAGCAGAAGCAGACAAGGGGCGCATCCTGCCGGGGCAGGCGTACCGATACCAGCGCGGAATATTTGATGGCCGCATGGTGACATGGCGCGAACGGGTTGGGATGGGCAATGTTTGCCGCGATCTTGGCCTGTACGCGGAGAGGACTTAACGCCGGAGATAAGCTGTGAGCGAAGCGAATCAGATTGAGCGACCTGTTATACGAACGATGAACAAATGGAGGCGATATGACTGACTTACAAACCTTGGTGCGCCAAACCAGCAACCCGTCAATTTTGAAAATGCAGCAGCGCTTGCATGAGGAAGTTTTGGTTTTAGGCAAACAGGCGCTTGAATGGAAAGCCACTTGCGAGGCATTGCAGTTGGCCCTTGAAACTGAGCGCAGCGCGGCAAACATGTACGCGAAGCAAGTAGCCCACTGGATTGAAAAGCACGATGCGCTTTTGGCCCAGCAACTTGAGTCGCATAACGATGGAGGTAAGCGGGTTGACGACTAGGAGCGAAGCGACGCAGGCGGCAAGTCCGCTTGACCGAAGGGTTATGCCCCATGCGCTGCTGCACGGTGATTGCCTTGACTTGATGGCACAGCTACCCGATGGATCGGTAGATATGATCCTGTGCGATCTGCCCTACGGGACTACGGCTTGCAAATGGGATACGGTGATCCCGTTCGATGCGCTCTGGGCGCACTACAAGCGCGTGGTTAAGCCGAATGGGGCGATAGTGTTGTTTGGGTCTGAGCCGTTCAGCAGCTTGCTGCGCGTAAGCAACTTGAAACAGTACCGCTACGACTGGACTTGGATTAAAAACACGGGAACGAACTTTTTACACGCTAAACGGATGCCAATACGTTACAGCGAAAACGTGCATGTTTTTGGGAAAGCGGGAGGGACATATAACCCACAAAAAACAACCGGACATGTGGCTACAAATAGCGGTAAAGGCCGTAACACAGGAAATATATATCACGGTAAAAGCAAGGTCGATTATGCCGGTGGCGACACAACTAGATTTCCAAAAAATATAATTTCATTTGATACGGTGGACAATTATTCAAGGGTACACCCCACCCAGAAGCCCGTGGCTCTGTGCGAGTACCTGATACGCACTTACACCAACGAAGGCGAGACGGTGCTGGACAATTGCATGGGAAGCGGGACTACAGGTGTAGCTTGCCTGAATACAGGCCGCAACTTCATCGGGATTGAGAAAGACCCCAAATACTTTGAGATTGCGCGGGGCAGGATCATGGGGCATAACGCAACAGGTGAGGCGTGACCGAAATGGAGCGAAGCGGAATGAAGGGCGTCGCACTCGACCGACTTGTTATGCGTCGCCTTTGAGGATTTTGATTTGAAACATTTAGATTTGTTTAGCGGCATTGGTGGGTTTGCATTAGCCGCACAATGGGCAGGAATTGAAACGGTGGCATTTTGCGAGATAGATGATTTTGCTTGCAAGGTGCTGAATAAAAACTTTCCCGGTGTACCAGTGCATCGGGACATTAGAGAGCTTGACGGGAGTTTATATGCAGGAATCGACCTTATTACCGGGGGCTACCCATGCCAGCCATTCAGCGAAGCCGGAAAACGCAAAGGCGAGGCAGACGACCGCCACCTCTGGCCGGAAATGCTTAGAGTTGTTAAGCAGGCAAGACCCACTTTTATCATTGCTGAAAACGTTGTTGGTCACATCACGCTGGGGCTCGACAATGTGCTCAATGATTTGGAGTCCCAAGGCTACGCCGCGAGGCCGCTTGTTATTCCAGCTTGTGCCGTCGATTCGCCGCACAGACGGGATAGAGTCTGGATTGTGGCCCACGCCGAAAGCCAGCGATGCAATAATGGGGATGACAGCAAGAACAAGCGGGAGGTCGATAGAAAGAAGCACCCATTTGCAGACAAGAGTGGGGATTTCAACTGGTTGGAAACCCGGAGATGGGCATGTGAACCCTCAGTTCCTAGAGTGGTTAATGGGATACCCAATAGGGTGGACAGAAATAAAGCACTCGGAAACGCCATAGTGCCACAAGTGGCTTACGAGATACTGCGCTGCATACGCGACGTATAACGCAATGTATAGAGACAAAGCCTGCTCTATAACATCGGAAACCTAACCACGAAATCACACGCCAAGTCTCACCGCTTGGCCGTGTGGTGCTCACATAAAGATAGCGACAAAGGACGCAAAAATGAATGAACGGAAAGAGCTGATTGAACGACTGCGCTTGGACTACACCGCGTCATCTATGGCTATTGCACTGATGAAGCAAGCAGCCGACGCCCTACAGTCCCAAGCAGAGCGTATCAATGAGCTGGAGGCGGAAGCAGAGCAATTGCGCAAAGGTCACTTTGATACAAGTGAAGCCAATGCTGCCCTTCGTAGCAAGTTCAAGGGAATGCAATCCGAGATTGACGAACTCAGTGCTGAACTATCACTCGTAAACGTTGACCTTGAAATCACAAAATTAGGCGCTGCTAAGACCATGCAGGAATTTATGAGGGAGAACAGGAAGCTGCGTGAGGCAGCACAGGCCGTAATTGACCGCTGGGACACGCCGCACTGGAAAGATGTGCCAGCAACTGCCGAATATATTGGACGGCTTCGCGCTGCATTGGGAGAGAAATCATGAGTCTGCCGCCACTGCCGGACCTATGCACATGGGGCAAGACCGTGCTAACACGTGAAGACATGATCCAAGTGAGGATGCGCGAATACGGCGCACTGTGCCGCAAGATGGCGCTGGAGGAAGCCTACAAATGGATGCTTGATAGGCACGAGGCACAGAAACACCGTGATAATTACATGCTGGTGGAAGCCAACAGGTTCAAGAAAGAATTATTGACTCTTCCGCGAGTAGAACAAGGTTCTGTCCCCAAACAGGTAAAACCCGACGGCAGCGGCGAAGTTGTCCGCACTGTCACTTGGGATGTTGTTCAGGCGAAGGATCAGCCAAGTTAAAAGCACAATCACCACCACGGCGGGGCGCTGAAGCCTCACAATGGCCTCAACCCAAGGATAGGAGGGGTTGGCCCCACCAGCATCGTTGAGCGCCTTGAACATGTCCAAGTCGAACTGGCGCATCTTCAGGAACTCATCGACGTTTACGGGTTTGTATCCGTCCTTCTGGATAAACCTGCCGATCAAGCTCTTACCAAGATCAACAGCCAGGGGGCCAAGGGCTGCGAGTATTGTGAATGGGTCCATGGTTACTCCTTGACTCTGTAGTTTCGCCGCCGTGGGCACGCCGCCAGTGGGTGTTCACCCTTGCACAGTGGGCACAGCAAGACGTAGATCACTGGCATAGTGCATCCTTGGCTGCGGCGTAGAGCTTCTGGCGATCTTCCAGTCCGTTGATTCCACCGTTGATGCGCCGGGTCAGCAGGACGAACTGTTCCTTGTCAGCAAAAGCATTACATCCGTTCTGTCTCCAGAACCAGCCAGCCGACCGCGATGCCAATTCAGGCTCTGCCAGCTTCTCCGGGTTTGCTATCAGGTCCACACCGAGTGCCTTACCTGTTCGAAGGTAGTTTGAGCGCCCGGTAGTTTGCAGCAGACCACGACCGCGAAAGCGCAGGCCATCACCTGGAATGGTGTTACCCAAATCATCCCGGTCCTCATAGTGACGCTGCGCGAGTGTCGGACCCCACAACTCGACCAACCAGTGCAAACCGCCAGATTCGTGACCTACCTGCGCGAGGAAGGCAGCTTGTCTCAATGGTGTGTTGATGTCGAACTCCCGCATAGCCGCCTCGATGTGCGGTAGCCATTCCCGCGCCCGGTCGATCCTTGCACCTGTGCAAAGGGCAAGCTGTTGGGGTGTCATGGCTTAAACCCATGATCCGTGGCCCACGACAAAAAGACTGACCCGATGCCAAGGATGCACATCCAAACCAGCCCTGCGAGCGACTTTTCGATGAT
>OFQW01000225.1_pt1 | contig 11003 bp, 15 predicted proteins | sample 1542941 | NCBI WGS metagenome assembly OFQW01 (sample SAMN07774219, study PRJEB24372) | wastewater metagenome | isolation source: Exp Tend NO 90WW | collected 2016-02 | reverse complement strand
GATCAGATTTGCCTGATACGGCAGAGGCAAGGATTGAGGTTGCAATTACTAGTGGAGGAAAACTAAGTATTTTGCTCACAAGCTACAGCGGGCGTCCTGACGGAGGGCAGTTATATTGCAGTTTTCATATGCACGATGCGGATGATATAGAGCGCCTTGGCCGTTGCTGTATCGCCATATCCGAAGCCAGACGCCTATTAGCTGATTAAATCTTTAGGATTGAAAAATGACAACATTCCTCACCGAAGAGGAACTTGTCGATTTGACCGGATTCCGTCGTAAATCAAACCAAATCCGCTGGCCAACCCAGCATCGATACCCACACGAAACCAATGCAAACGGAGCGCCAAAAGTGCTCCGTTGTTATTTGGAGCGACGGATGGGAGAATCTGCAAAGACCGCAGGCAATCAGCCTAATTTTGGAGCACTGAAAAAGGCTAGCTAACATGGGACGCAAACGCGTTTCTATTGTAGAAAGCTATTTCTGTGTTTTCTCGCCCTCTCGCAGCCACATCGCCACCGCTCCAGCGATACCAGCAAAGCCAGCCAGCCAAGGCTGTGCGCCAGGAATCGGCAGCGATGCAGCAGCAGCCAGCGCACCGCTAACTCCCGCCCATGTCGACGGCTCTTGCATGCGTTTTTTAGGCTTCTTTGTCATTTCAAAATACCTTTCTTGTATTGACCATTCGCCAACGTGAATAACTCCCGGCGCATCTTTGGATCAAAACTGATGTGCACCCAATTTCCCTCACAAATCAACTGGTCAAAGCTCACTGACGGGCTGCCGGCCAAGTCTCGCGCTACCTTGTACGGACTTCCGTACTCTGGACAGGTGAAGTCAACCGCGTAGCCGCTCATGTGTGCCGAATTACTCACGCCCCCGACAGCATCATTCAGCGCTTTGCAGCGATAGCCTGAATGGATGTTGATCGGGTGGCCGAGCAATGCGCGGATCATTTCCATGTGGCCGGCAGTTGACCAGATGCGGCGAACAACATCAGGCGGAGGCGTGTTGTCGATGCCTTTTGCTGCGGCAACATTTGAGCGCGTAAATTCCGCCAAGTCGAAATGCGCCGTTAGTTTCACGATATCCAGCCCTTGGCCTTTGCCCATATGCCAGCGCCAACGATAATTGCGCCGATCAGATACAGCGCCTTTTTCACCACTCCCTTGCCGACCTCCAGATAAATCTGGTTCGTCATCTTCTCGACAGCTTTTTCGGCTGCCTTCTCGGCAATTTCCTCTATTTGCTCGTCTGTCAGTTGTACTGATACTTTTCGGCGCTCTACTTGTGGCGTCATTTGATATCCGGGAATAAAATAAAGCCCTCACGCAGAGGGCTTATGTCTTTTATTGATCCGATTCAGGCGGGTTCTATCTGTGCCGCCATCATCTGGGCATGGTGGAGCAATCGCTAATTCTGCTGTGTGCCTAGCAGTCCTGGCAGCATCCAGATAGGCAACTGGCGTTGCTTCTCACGTAATACCGGGCTGATGATTGAATCAGATGGGCTCATGGCCTGCTTGATGCGCATCGATGCCGAGATGTTGCCTAATGGTTCTGCGACCATCTGACGGCCAAACGGTATTTTTCCAATCAGCGGATTGTCTGCGATCCTCTCAACCAGGCCAGCAATGCCAGCGGCAGTATTTGAGTTATTCACCGCAGATCCACGTGGCTGAACTTGCTCATAGCTTGCAACACGTCCAACAGCCTTCAATTTTGCAATCTCATCCCGGTTAAACATCAACCCCAGCTTGAAATCACCAATATCAGACAGAGCCTTGTTGTAAGCAGATTGAGAGAAATTGGCCACCTCATCCGATGCGCCGTTTCCAGCGCGCGACTTCAGAAATCCGAGAACGCTCTGTTTTGCTGCGTCGATGGCTTCTGGGTCGCGTTTCAGCGTGTTGAATAGCGATTTTACGTCGCTATACGCCGCCTTCTCTCCGTTGCCGATTACGTAGTTTTGAACGAACTTTTCCGGGTTAGCGTCATCGATAGCAGCCTTGATGCCTGCGCTTGATTCCTCCCATCCCTTCATTGCCCGCGTATAGCGCCGCGCCTGGTTGAATGCCGCCATTGATTGCTGCGGTAGTTCATTGGCTGCAGTGTTCAGCGCCTGACCCATGCCTGGCGTTGTCGGGATAGTCGATCCTGTTGCCGTGGCATTGCTGCTGCTGATTGGTGTTTTCTCCAAAGCGTTGCGAACATCGGCGATAGCTGCGCGAACGTTTCCGTCTTTTGCGCCGCGTGCTGCCGTCGCCAGCGTGGTCTGCAGCGAGTCGATTGTGTTCACGTCGAACGGCACCGGGTATTGCTTGCCACCGCGAGTCACTACGCCGCCACTAATCTGGTTCAGCATCGACTCGATTTCGCCGGGGAGAAAATTCCCCTTATTGGATGCTGCCAGATTGTCGTATGCCTGATTCACAAACGCGGATCGATCCAACGGAATGGCACGGCCAGAAGAGTCACGCGCATCTGCGTAGAGCTGCTTTTGCGTAGCGCGAGCTGCGTTGTAGCGATTGCCAACAGCGCCAATCAACTTTTCTCCAGCGGCCATCGTGTTGCCGGCATACGGGCCCGAAGCGCCAAGACCGTTCAGATTTTCCAGCAGCGTCTTGTTGTTCTGGTTCTGTACCATGGCAAGCTGTTGCAATGCCGGGTCTTTGCTATTCGCGCCGATCTTCGCCAGGTTGCGCTCTTGCGTGATGATCGATGGGTCGAGCGTAACGCTGCCACGTGTTGGTGTGGCGCCTACTGCGCTGTAGTCTGCCAGCCTGCGGATTACATCAGGGTTGACGTTGCCGCCGGTCTGCATCGCCTTGCGAACCTCTGCAGCCATCTGCGCCCGTACCGCTGGAGCAACGCTGCCAAGGTCGATGCCGTTTGATTGCAGATAACCGTTCAGCTTTAGCTCAATGTCAGCGTCAGGAATTGCCGGTTTAGGCGATGCTGCGGTTTTTACCGCGTTTGCGCCTCGCTGAGCCAGAGACGTTGCACCGGCACCAGCCAGGCCGCCAACCAGTGACGCGGCGAACTGCGCGCCTGCATTCCCGCCCGTTTCGCGTGTATATCCTCCCGCACCACCAGCAGCTGCCGCCCCCACTGCTTGCTGTAATGGGTTGGTCGTCAATTCCGCTGCGGATTTAAATGGCAATCCACCAGCAGCCTTTAACAGGCCGCCAGTGCTGGCCATCGAGCGCGAAACATCGCCCACAACACGCTCTGTTGTGTTCTGTGGCTTGGGCAGGCCGATAGCGTCAAGCAGCGACGATACATTGCCGGATTGCTCAGGCATGCGGCGCCCGTTGCCATCGCCTTGCACAAGGTCAGCCACTTTGTTGTACGCATATGCCGGAACGTTGGCCAGCATTGCCGGGATGCTTGCCGCGCCCTCTGCTGCATATCTGGCAGTCAAGCCAAGTTGCCGAGGGATGCCTGCAATCTCATCATTAAGCCGCTGGCCGAATGGCTTTGGTGCTGGCGTGTCGTCAACAGGAACCAGCCGATAGCTTTTGCTCTCCGGCGCATCATCAACCATTACGAGTTTTGCCATTTATTCCTCGATTCTGTAGCGCTTGCCGTTCTGCATGACGTAATAGCTTCCGTCCGCGCCAAGCTGCCCGGCCATCTGCTTGCCGCCAACATTGAAGAACTTGGAGCGCGGCGCATTGGCGGCCTGTTGCTTTGGCTCGATACCGGCATATCGCTCGTTGATCTGGCGAATTGTTTGCATGGCCGCTTGCTTGCGAGTTGCCGGAACTGTCGGGTCGCCGATCTGGCCTGCCATCTGCTTGTAGAGCAATACGTCTTTGTCAGACTGCGGACCGCTCATTTTCGGCATTTTGCTGACCAGCATGCCTTCCAGAGCCTGCAACTGCGATGCTGCATTGGCACCTTCGGTGCTGAACCCGAACACGTTGGCGGCCATGTCTGCACCCGCTCCGGCATAGCTTCCAGTCGCCTTTTTAACCAAAGGCTCTGCCATGTCCAGTAACGAGAGCACGTCTTTTGCGTCGGCCTGTTTTGCGCTCTGGCTTCCAGTTTTCAGATCCTGTGGGCCGCCTGGTATTGGCTCAAGCGAGCCATCTTGCTTCCAACGATATCCTGCTGGCGCTTTGTTGGTTCCCGCTGGGCCTACCTGCGTTTTGTCGAAGGCTAGACGCTCCCCAGACAGACGGTTATTAGCCCATGCCACCGCATTGCTTGCCGCCTCTCCTGGGGTCATGCTCTTGCCGAATTTGCCCGTTACCTCGCCGGTAACCGGATCGTACATTTGCACCTGACCGCCCAAGTCCAGCTTTTCTGGCGCCTTCCATGGCATCTGTCCGGTTTGAACGGCGTCGCCGTATTCATTGAAGCCAGTAACCTGCGCGCCATTCGGGCCACGTGTGTCTTGGAAGTGATTAACCTTGGCGCGCCCCCAATTACCCATACCGGCCATTTCTTGGGCTGACTTCAAGTCAAAGCCGTTTCTGATGGCATCTAGCGGATTGAACGGGTTGCCCGGATCAGGCGCAGCAATTCGCATTTGATTGCTGATTGTTGGGCCGATGTCACCTGACTGCGCCCCTTGCATCAGTGCCGCGTCTGGCGATGTACCTGGAGAGGATGGTCGCAGCGAACCAAGATACTGCTGCTGCTGCATTTGCTGTCGCTGCGCCTGCTCCATTGCCGCACGCTGCTGCTCCATCTTCTGCTGAGACTCCAGATTATTCATCCGGTAGGCTTCGCCCTGCTGCTGCAGGTAGTCCAGCTTGGCTTTGTCCATCGCGCCTTGGAACTGGTCGCCTTGGTACAGCTCATTAGGCGATACCACGCGACCGCCGAGCAGGTTCAGGAAACTACGAAAACCCAGCGCAGCATTGCCAGCGGTGCCGGTGTTCTGTGGGAAGAAGTCAGAATCAAGAATGCCCATATCACAATGCTCCGTAGTTCACTGCCATCAGGCCGTTATCCAGCGTGACAACTGCGTGCGGCTTGATCTGTTTCACCTCGTCAGCCATCACCCCAATCTGCGGCTCGTCGCTCCACAGGTAGTTGTATGCGTAGACGTTCAAGCCATCAGGACGGCTGCCGATTTTGACGATGTTGCGTTTTACGCGGCGGTCAGACAGCATCATTGCGGCAGCCGCGGCTGAGTTTGACTTCCCGCCTTTTCCGCCACCACCATCGCCGCCTGAGTCGGTGAAATCAAGACCCCAATTAAGCCCTTTGCTATTGCTCATCCCCTCGCCATACCGGCCACCAGAGCCAGTAACCAATCCCATATAATTCTGCAGGTTCTGCCACGGAGCCGTCTGGTTGTAGTTCCATCGCTGCATGTCTGCGTCGATCTGGTTCTGCTGGTCTTTCTGCAGCGTTCCGCCCAAGCCTAACAAGCCCTGATAGTTCTGGATCGGCTGTTGAGCTGCTTGATTCAGTAAACCAACGCCAGTTGTTGCTTGGTTTAGGCCGAATTGCTGATTCGCCAAGCCAAGTTGGCCAAGTCCTAGATTAGCGCGCAAGGCCAAGTCGCCCTTATCAAGCTGGAATTGGTTGTTGTCTTTTTGAGCCTGATAGCCAAGCTGAGCATCCAGCATCTGGCGTTGGTTTTGCAACTGCGCTTGCTGCAATGCCGACTGAGCGCTAATCTGATTGTTCTGTATGCGTTCTCCAGATTCTTGCCCGGACAACTGCAGCGCAGAGGCGTTTTTGGCTTGCTGTGCTTGGTTGTAGGCGTTGCCGTACAGGCTTCCAACGCTGTCGCTGATGCCTTGATTCAGGTCTTTAAGCGCATTTGCCTCGACTACACCCTGACGCGATCCACCAAACTGGCCGGCCATCATGGCGCCGCCTCTTACTTGAGGAGAGATGTTTGTGTTGTAGTTGTCTGTGGCTTTACGGGTTACGGTGTCCGCAATCTGCGACAGATACGGGTTACTTACATCGCCCTTGAGCGTGTCATTGATAGCCGCGCGCCAGTCAACACCGCTAGAGCCGAGCGGCTGGCTAGTTGCTGCAGTTGCGTTCTGGATGGTGATCTGCGGAGCCGAAGATTGACCACCGATAGATGGCGGCACAACGCTCTGAACATAAGTTCCCATCGGGCCGCTAGATGTCATTGGCGCAGAGCCTGGCATGTTTGCCGATTGCTGCAATCCGAGGTTTTTATATACTGAACCTAGGTCGTAATTGCCTGCTGCCTGATCCAGCATACGATTTCCGACAGTCGCACCGGCATTGGCGCCCGCCATCGACTCTGGAGAACGGTAATAGGCCGCCATCGAATCAATCGCGCCCTTTTGCGTGTCATTCAGGCCGGCATAGGTGTTGCCTTGATAATACTGAGGCGATGAATCCTTATATAGGCGTTCTGCCTCCGGCATGATGCCGGTTTTACCGTCCAATCCGATCAGGTACGGTTTCAGACCATCCCATGGATCTGTCTTTTGTTGTTGCTGCTGACTGCCGCCGCCGACTTTAGCCATTTATTTCGCACTCCATCCATATCGCTTTTTTGCGAAAACCGTAATCAGCCAGCTTTTTCAGCCAGCCATCACGGCCAATTAATTCAATGCTGTGACACCCGGAACGCTTCGCCGCCTCTTGGATCATCCGCATGCCTTCCGGCAAAACCGCGTCTAACCCATAGCCGCCTGCGAAGATGATTCGCATGGTTTTTTTGCCGTTTTCATGGGTTATTCCGTCAGTCACCATCGCCAGATAGGCGTTGTTGGCGTCAAACTCAGCCAACTGCATTTCACCGGCTCGGATCGCATGCAGAACCTGCTCAGGCTCGTACTCGTCACCCATGCGAATTGCGGACAATAAAAAAGGCGCGGATCGCTCCCACGCCTCGTCTATTCCGTCTATGCTCGAAAGCCTCAATCGAGTTTCCGCCATGCGCCCCCGCGATAACCGTAAAAGCCAGAGCCTGCACCGGGGTTGAAGCTAACGCCGTCGGCAAGCACCACCATTCCTTCACGCGGCTTGGCCGGTGCAACGTATTGCGGGTCAAGCTGATGGAATGGAACCGGAGAGTTAAGAACCTCTTGCAGCCGGCGCAGTTCGGCCAATAAAAAACCCGGCAATAGAGCCGGGTCTTGTGGGGGATTGCCTGCGATATACATCAAAACTCTCCAATCTGGTCTAGCTCGATGTCGTAGCTTTTGAGCCGCCAGCTAACCGCGCCGGTTGACTCGAACTTGACCGCGATGTATCGGCCAGAAGCGAAGCCGTCTACCTTGTAGCTGCTGCCGACCGTGAACGTATACGGACCGCTCCAAGTCGTACCGGCTGACGCATCCATTGCGCCGCCGAGATAGACGTTGATCGCAGTACCTGGAGCCGCATCGAATCGAGGGCGGATCGACTTGCACAGCTTCACCGACTCAGGTGCGCCAAAGTGCATGCCTTCGCGCTGCATATAGGCGGTGAAATTGGTCCCAGCAAAAGTCTTGCTGGCGTCTGTCAGGTAGATTTTTGTGCTGTCGGAGCCGATAACCAGCCGTTCCGCCGCCTGCGTGTACTCGTTGAAGTTCCACGGCGTTGCGTCGTCATCCCATGTCTCTGTGTCGCTATTCCACGAATCGGCCACTTGATAGTCGATGACACCAGCGCCACCGCACAGAGCCGATGGAAGGTCGCGGATAGTCGTTGTGTTGTCCTTCCAGTTCCAAACCAGCGCCAAGTTGCATGAGGTCTGACCGGTTTCAGGGAAGCACACCCAGATTTCATTGCTGGCCGGGTTAGCAACCACGAATGACCGCGAGTAGTACTGGCTATCTAGGTTCGAATACAGCCATTTACGCATCACGCCGGTAAGGATCGACTGAGGTGCGCCGCCCTGGTGAACGAAGATATCGCCTTGACCAAACACCAGATGACCGCCTGGGAAATACGCCACGCAGTTAGCCGCCAGTGCGCCGCCATAGTCCGAGATTTTGTTAAACCTGAAGATATACGGTGCGCCGATGTAGCTCATCGCGTAGTAGGCGTTTTCCTTGTAGATGATGAAGGTTTCGCCAAGCGCCAAGCCGTCAACCACGTGCCCCGCATCGTCGCTCAGATCGTACTCACCCGCGTCTTTTGTTGCGTCGGTTTGATCCCACGAAACAGGCAGAGAGCCAGCGTCAGCCGGGTGTGACCATTTCACCATGTAGGGATAATTGTTCGCTCCCTTGGTGATGTTCATGGCAATCAGATGGCTCTTAAATGGCCGAATCACTGCGCATTTTGTCGATGCTGGCCACGCGGTCAACGCAGCGGCATTCTGCGCGGTATCTCCCGCCCAATACTGCGGATCGTCCACGCCATTGTTGAGGATGGCGATGCCCGACAACACACCACCATTCCAGCGAGCATCAGCCGTAGCCGCATAATCCACATCCACGCCGGCAGTCTGGCGCGTGATGTTGGTATGCGTAAGGTTGGAAACCGCATAGAGCTTGGTAAGTGAGCCGTAAACCCAAAACCGTCCGGTCGCAGTCGTCAGCGGCTGAAGGTGATACGGCTTCACGCTCGGCGGGTCGTAGATGGCGTTTTGTCCGCTGAACTTCTCGGCATAGCCATTGCGGAACCGAACGTTCTTGCCGCTGCTCCATGCGTTATTTGGCAGCTCTTGGGCGAGCGCGTCCTGCACAATGCCATATTGGCCTGTGTTTTCGACTTTGATTAGCATGGTTTAAACCAGGAAGTCAGCGCGGCGCGAAGGGTCGATTAAGCCTTTAGCTATCAGCGTATCAATGCCGCCAATAGTTTGCGGGTCGTCTAGATCGATGTCGTTGTCTTTGGTTGAGCGAAGCAACAACATAAAAGCCTCAACGTCTGTATCTGTTTTTGCTGCCCTAAGAACATTGCCCATCTCCGGAAATGTGAACCGCTTCAGGAAGCGATACAGGCTGATAATGCGACCGGATGGCGCAGAAACGACGACAGCAGGCGGATTTTCAAGAACAACATGGCCGCTAGGGTAGATAGTCTGGTTCATGTCAGCTCAGCCTGTATTTGGTGTAAATGTTGAATTTGTCAGTCTCTGTTAGCGAAGAGGCAACATTCACTTTTAGCGATGTATTCCATCGAATTGATTCGCCAGATTCTGCAAATGTGTATGCGCCACCAGTGGCAACCATCTGCCCGAGAACCACACCGCTCTCTCCGTTGTGAGCCGCACTAGCAGACGTTGAGTCAAATACTGTTGAGCCATCGCAAATAACCTGAATACGCATTGTCCTGACTGTTGCGTCAAGGCTTTTCAGCGTCAAATAGTTCATTTCCCCCGCTCCAGTGACGCTTAGAAGCGTTTCCAGCGTTGTAGCGGTTAAAGAACCAGAGGCAATAGATTTTGCCGACACTTCATCGTTAATCGTTATAGACGCCCAGCCAGAAGTGCTAAAAGCATTAACAATTGCTTTAGTCGGAGCACTGTATTTAGGTGGCAGTGATTTTCTGGCCATGGTTATTCCTCAATGTGCCAGTAGGCCGCCGTTACGTTTGCGGTGTCCGAGTAGACGACGATGTTTTTCCCAGCCTGGGCGATGATGCCGGACTGGTTATAAGTCGCACCCGGTGTACCTTTGGCGGTTAGCTCAAGGTCGTACTCGATATATTCGCTTGCGCCCGGTGTACCAGTTGCGGCAATTGCGATGCGGATTAAAACCGACGACGAGTTACGGTTTACAAGGTTGATCGTGCCGACCGATGTGGTCGAAGCCGTCACCGTCGCCAGTGTGGTGTTAGTGGTTGCCGCAAGATCGGCGCCGTAGAAGCCAGTAGCCATTAGATGCTCCCGAAGTAGTACATTCTCAGGCGGAAGCGAGGCTGCGCCGTCAGGGTGTTGGTAACGAATGCGGTTGTCGCCAGCTTGTTGCTGGTATCGCCAAGGCTAGGCGTCGGCCCTGTTGGCGTGCCGGTAAACGTAGGCGATGCGATTGGCGCCTTGTCAGTGCTGAGCGTGTTGAGCTGCGTCTGCACCAAGCTGGTGACGCCGACCATGTAATTAAGCTCTGCATGCGTGGCAGTAATCGCGCTGGTTGCGTTCGGGAACGTGGCCTTAATCGTGCTTTTGATCAGCCTGATGTGGTCATCGCCTGCAGCTTTTGTATCGCTGCCGGTAGGGTTGTTCGCGTCCAGACCGTTGATGTATGTTGCAGATTCGAGCGGCATTTATCGAACTCTCACTGTGAGCGGCCCGCCGGATATCTCGGCTGCCTTGCTGTCGCTGTTGATGGATGCAATCAGGCGGTCTACGCGCTGATTCATTGCCGCTTCAAGCGGTGCATCTCGGGTAAATACGCATGCCTGTGCGATAACGCCGAACAGGTATAAATCGGGGTGTTTGGTCATCAGCCAGTTGCTTGTATTGAGGCTGGTTAGCGCTGGAATCTTGGCGAAGTACACGCCCTTGATGCTGCCGCTGGTCGGCCAGCAGATTGCTTTTGTGCCAGATATGGCGAAATACAGCGGGGTTCCGGCCTGATCATGTTTGTCAGCCAGGTATTCCTGAGTCGTCAGCTGCAGCGTCTGCGGTGGGCTGGTGTCAGCCTTCAGGTACTTCATCGCCGCGAAATCGGACGGCAAGGCGTACTCACCAGAAACCAGTGCCGTACTGGGTATCGCCGTTTCCATGTCACGCACGCGCAGCCGGCGGTTAAACTCAGCCTCTGCCAGTGCGATAAAGTCAGGCATCTGGCTGGTTAAGTCGGTGCGGTGCACCCACAGCGCGACTGATGCCAGAAGATCGGAGTAGTTGGTCACAGCAGCACCTTGTTAAACGTCGCCAGCTTGGGGTTTTGTTTCAGCCATTCCATGGTGCGCTTCTTGTCCAGCTTGCCGTCCTGGCGCATCAGCTTTCCAAGCTCGGCCATCGGAATAAATCCGACGTGGCGCAACTCACCCCAGCGCTCGCCGGCAGTCTGTGCGCGCATTTCTGCAGCAACATCCAGCAGCGGGGCGGCGTCGTAGGTTTTCTGGATCGTGGTTGCGGCTTCTGTCTCGTGAACCGTCGTTGTAATGCC
>OFQW01000220.1_pt1 | contig 11069 bp, 15 predicted proteins | sample 1542941 | NCBI WGS metagenome assembly OFQW01 (sample SAMN07774219, study PRJEB24372) | wastewater metagenome | isolation source: Exp Tend NO 90WW | collected 2016-02 | reverse complement strand
CGCTGCAAGGCTCCGAGTTGCCCAAGTACCTGTCTGGCCTGCTGGACAGCGTGGGCGACATCAATGCCCTGTCGCAAGCGCAGATTGACGACGTGCTCAACACCGCGCAAGCGTTCAAAGGCCTGCACGATGTGATGGTGCAAATGCCGTTTGAGGCCCTGCACGACCTGAGCTACAACGCGGCCAAAGGGCTGGTTGAATTTAGCGGTGGGCTCGACAAACTCACCCAGAACCTGGGCACCTACTACGACAATTTCTACAGCGCAGAAGAAAAGAAGGCCCAGACCCTTGCCAACATCACGCGCACCCTGACCGACGCCGGGGCACTAACCCGCACCACACGCACCGCCATCGCTGGCGAGTTTGATGTACGGGTGGGTGCGCAGGGCGACACCAGCCTGGAGCAGCGCTACGCCACCAGCATCGAAAACCTCGACATGCCCAAAACGCGGGAAGAATTCCGCGCCCTGGTGGAGTCGCTGCAAGACCTGGGCGGCGAGGCATCCCAAAAAGCCTACGCCGCGCTGCTATCCGTATCGGGCGCCTTTGCCAGTATCACGCCAGCGGCCAACGACGCCGCTGCTGCAGTGGAAAAGGCCGCTGCCGACGCAGCCACCGCGCTGGAGAAAGACCTTGCCGCCCGCGCAAGCTGGCAGCAAAAACTCGACGTGCTGACCGGCAGGACCACCGAACGCGCCCTGTCGCTGCAAGGCGACCTTGCCAGCACCACCGACGCCGCCACACAGGCCCTCATACGGCAGGTGTACGCGCAGGAGGACGCCGCCACCCAAGCGCAAGCCACTGCAGACGCCATGGCAACGGCGGCAGACACTCTGCGCACCGCGCTGCAGTCGTCCCTTGACGCATCCCGCGCGGGGGTAGACGCCGCCGTGGCCGCAATCCGCACTAGTGTGGATTCGCAAAAGGCTGCAATGACGGCGGCCTACAACGACCAGGCCGACGCAATCCGCACCAGCCTGGATACCGTTGGCACCAGCATCGGCAAGCTGCAAAGCCTCTCGGGCAACCTCAAAAGCACGCTCGACAGCATGCGTATCGTGGGCGGCGATTTGGGCTACCGCCAAGCCGCGCAGGCCCAAATCACCGCAGCACTGGCAACGGCCCGCGCTGGCGGCGCGCTGCCGGTGGACGGCCAGCTCGATAGCGCCCTGCGCACCGTCAGTCAGCAATCGGAGGACTTGTTTGGCAGCTTTGCAGAGTACGCCTTCGACTTCTACAAAACCGCAAACGACCTTGCCGCGCTGAGCGACATTACCGGCGCCAAGTTGACCGGCGAAGAATTGACAAACAGCCTGCTCAAAACCCAGGCCGACGCACTCAAGGCCGGGTTCGACTCCGAAGCCCGCAGGCTGGACGCACTGGTTGATGCCGCGCAGGCGCAGGCCGACGCGGCCACCAAATCCACGGTTGCGCTGCAATCCATGGCTGACGCCATCGCCCGTTTCACCGACTCGCTTGGCGTAACGCTCACCAACAGCCTGGCAACCGCGTTCGACACGTTCGACACCGACAGCTCCAACGGTGTTGGCTGGGGCGAATTCAGCGCAGCGTTTGGCACCCTGGCAAGCGAGGCGACCCTCAAGGCCTTATTCGACAAGACCGACCTCAACGGCAACGGAACAATCAGCCAGCTCGAAGCCATTAACGCCAACACCGCCAACCTGCTTGCAAACATGCGCGTGACCGGCGCGGGCGGCAACTTGGCGGGCGCAGCCACCTATACCGGCACACAGGTCGTTGCGGAGGCCAGCAAGCTGCTGACAGGCGGCGCGACCACGGCATCCGTTATCAACACCGCCAGCGCTGGGTACGGCGTTTCCTCCGGTAGCCTTGCCGCAGTAGCGGCCACGCTGCCCAAAGACCCCGTTGCGCAGGCGTTCATCGACTACCAGAATCGCGTGGCCGCGCACGCCGCACTGTCTGCACAAGAGCGCAGCGACGTAATGGCTGAGGCGGGCCGCAGAGCAGGCGCAAGCGGCGAGAGCGTGGAAAAAGAGCTTTACAAGTGGGCGCTGTCGCTGGGCTGGAACGCGGGCATGGTGGACAAGGCGATGGGCTGGGCAAACGGCACATCGAATGGCTGGGCCACAGCCAATGGCTACCCAGCCTTTGCCATGGGCACCAACTACCTGCCCAACGATACGATGGCCTTGCTGCACGAGGGTGAGGCCGTTATCCCGAAGGTCTACAACCCATTTAACCCCAACGCCACGGGCGCTGGCAACGCGCGCCTTGAGAGCCTTGTGGCGGGGCTCACCGCAGAGGTGCAGCGGTTGCAGACCATTGTGAACGACGGCAACCGGCACCAACAGCGCACAGCGGACGCCGTGAACGGCAACCCAGAGGCCCCCATGCTGGTGGAAACCGTATGAACATTATTAACCCCATCCCGATCACCGACGCCCTGTTGACCAGCTCCACGCTGGCCGAAGACTCCACCAGCGCGTGGGTCAGTGGCACGTATGCCGTGGGGGACTACTGCCACCTGGTCGCCACGCACCGTGTCTACAAATGCGCTTCGGCGGGCAGTAGCACCGTAAGCCCCGAGCTTGATCCCACCCGCTGGGTGGACACGCGCCCCACCAACAAGTGGGCACCGTTTGACATCTACACCAGCACCGCAGCGGCCACCATCACCACCATGACCTACGTTGTCACGCCGGGGTACTTCAACGCGATTGCGCTGTACGGCTTGACGGGTTCGCAGTACACCCTCACCGTCAAAGATGAAGCGGGTGGCGCCACCATCTACACCCGCACGGGCTACCTGTACGCCGACCCCATTGGCTGGTACGAGTACCTGTTTGGCATCGCCAGAAGTACCAACAAACTGGTGTTCACCGAAATACCCCCGCGCCCGGAGGCCGAAATCACCCTGACCATTACCGCCGCCACTGGCGAAGCCGTGGGCCTTGGCATGTTTGCCATTGGCGACTACGTGAGCTTGGCAGGCGAAGGCGAGTGGGGCGGTGCGTTGCAGGGCGCAAGTGCAGAGCCAGTCACCTACAGCTACATCAAAACCAACTCCGACGGTACAACCAGCATCATTCGCAGGCATTCCGCCACCAACCTGCGCGTGACCGTTGCCATGCCCCGCGACGAAGCCGACGCGGTGCTGCAGGCCATGCAGGAGGTACTCGACGTGCCTGTGGCGTGGGTGACAACCGACGTGCAAGGCTACGTCGGCCTGAGTACGTTCGGCATCGGCAGTGGCGCCATGCGCTACGACAGCTTTGGTATCGCAAATTTTGAAATCACAGTGAAAGGTCTTGTGTAATGCCAACCGCACCCCCCTCAATCACGGCGCTCCCCTCCGCGCCCGACCCGAATAACCGCAGCACGTTTAACTCGCTGGCGTACCCCTGGAGCGCGGCGCTGCCCACATTTGGCACTGAAGTATCGGCAGTCGCCACCAACGTCAAAGCCAACGCCGACGAAGCCAACGCCGACGCGGTGGCCACCGCCGCTGACCGCGTGCAGACCGGGCTTGATGTAGTTGCCACCGCCGCAGATCGGGTACAAACCGGGTCAGATCGCACGTCGGCCACCAACAGCGCGGCAGCGGCAGCGGCCAGCGCAGCGGTGGCGTCTGCCGCTGCCGCGTTTGTCGATACCAACCCTGTTGTCAAAGGCAGCGTGGACGCGACGAAGCAGGTGCGTTTTGAGGTTGACGGACTCACAACCGCGACTACTCGGGTGCTCACGGTGCCTGACGCGGACTTGACTTTGGTTGGTGCGGCAACGACACAGACTCTCACGAACAAGACGCTCACCGGCTACACAGAAACCGTCTACGCCCTCTCTGGCACCGTCATCGACGTTGCCAACGGCACCATACAAACCAAAACGCTATCTGCAAACACCACCTTTACAGAGTCCCTCGCTGACGGCCAGAGTGTGATACTCGGAATCACAGCGGGCGCGTACTCAGTAACCTGGCCGACCACAACGTGGGCGAAAGTAGGCGGCGGTGGAAGTGCCCCAACGCTGGTAAGTGCCGGCGTGAACTGGATCACCTTGTGGCAAGCAGGCTCCACGCTGTACGGCTCTTTCTTGGGTACAACGTAATGCTAAAAGCTAAATTACTTGCAGGCGGTGGGGCTGAGACTATTTACGTGGATGACGTTTTCAGCGCGTACACCAGGACAGGAACAGGCGCATCACAAGTAACGACCACCAATATCGACATGACGCAGGGCTACATGCTCTGGTCAAAGGGTAGAAGTGGTGCAACTGATCACGCTATTTACGACTCAGCGCGTGGCGTAACCAAAGACCTTGTAAGCAACACGACAGCCGCAGAGACAACGCAATCACAAGGCTTAACTGCGGTGAGTGCTACAGGGCACACCTTCGGGACGCTTGCCAAAGTCAACACCAATGCAGCGACTTACGTGGATTGGGTCTTCCGCAAAGCCCCCAAGTTTTTCGATGTGGTGACTTATACAGGAACTGGCACCGCTGGCTTGACGGTCAGTCATTCTCTGGGCATCAAACCCGGCATGATTATTGTCAAGCGCACAGACACAACAGGCAATTGGGCGGTCTATCACCAAAGTATTGCCGCAGCTAATGGGCTACAACTAGAGACAACTTCAGCATCGTTCGCGGCTAGTTATTGGAACTCTACCGAGCCAACAGCTTCGCAATTCACATTGGGTGCGCCTGCAACCGCAGTGAACGCCTCTGGAGGCACCTACGTAGCCTACCTATTCGCACACGACACAGGTACGGACGGGATTGTGCAGTGCGGGAGTTTTACCGTTGCATCAAATATAGCAGCCGTCACGCTTGGGTGGGAACCTCAATTTTTATTGGTAAAGCAGGCGAGCGGGGCTGGTGGTGATTGGCGCATAACTGATGTATCCCGTGCGTTCTCAAGGACTAAGAATCTTTATCTCGTGCCGAACACCAGTGCCGCGGATAGCAATTCTGGCCTTGCCGATGGAATGACTCCAACAGCAACCGGGTTTTACACCAACGGCTTTTTTGGAGACGGCGACTACATCTACCTAGCCATCCGTCGCCCCAACAAACCACCAACACTCGGCACGCAGGTTTATCAAGCGATTGCACGGACTGGTACAGGTGCAGCGGCTACGGTGACAGGGGTTGGGTTTGCGCCTGATTTGGTGGCCTTGCACAGTAGGTCAGCGGCAACCGGTGGGCGGTGGGAAGACCGCTTGAGGGGGGCAACAACTGAGCTGGTAACAGAAACTACTGCAGCGGAAACCACCGTGGCCCAGAGCGTTACGTCGTTCGGCATGGACGGTGTGGCACTCGGCACGGACGGAGACTGGAACACCAATACCGCGACCTACATAAACTGGTTCTTCAAACGAGCCCCCGGCGTGTTCGATCAAGTGTGCTATACAGGAACAGGCGTAGCCAAAACTGAGGCGCATAGCTTGGGCGTTGTACCTGAGCTAATGATCGTTAAGCAGCGGCTGGGCGGGGTTGACGACTGGACTGTATACCACTCAGTCACGGGCAATACTAAGTATCTAGTGATGAACACGAATGCTGCTGCGGCAACGTTCGCGATGTGGGACAACACTAGCCCGACTTCAAGCGTATTCAGCATTGGTTCGAGCAGTCAGGTAAACGAAAGCCCATATGCTTTCGTTTGGTACGGGTTCGCCACCAAGGCGGGTATCTCCAAGGTCGGCAGCTACACAGGCACAGCAACCACAAACGCCATCGATTGTGGGTTCACCACAGGCGCCAGGTTTGTGCTCATCAAGCGCACGGATAGCACAGGCGACTGGTACGTGTGGGACACAGTACGCGGAATCATAGCGGGCAATGATCCGTATCTGCTGCTCAATTCCACAGCAGCGGAGACAACATCCACGGACTACATCGATCCATCCACAGCAGGGTTTGAGCTATCGAGTACTGCTCCTGCTGCGATCAACGCCAGCGGCGGCACGTTCATTTACCTTGCATTTGCATAGGGCGCACCATGTATATCAACACCCAGACACTAGCCCAACTCTCCGAGCAGGAGATTCGTGCGCTTGCCCCCAACACCAGCTACCCCGTGCCGTTCGTGGCGCCAGACGGTTACGCCTATGTGTTCCCGTCGCCACAGCCTACTTACAACCCCGTTACTCAGCGTGCGCAGCAGACGGCCCCTGAACTAACGGTCTTGGACAAGTGGGAGCAGCGGTGGGAAGTAGTGTCTATCTACACAGACCAGCAGGACGAAGATGACGCAGTGGCGGCTCACCTTGCTACGCTGCGCGCATCTAAAGTCACAGCGATCAAAGCAGAGCGCGACCGTAGGAAGTTCAACGGAGTGTTTGTCTCAGGTAAATGGATTCACACCGACACCTACAGCCGCACCCAGTGGATGGGCATGGTCATGATGGGCGCGTCCGTCCCGGCTATTGAGTGGACGACGATGGACAACACCAGCATTACTACGTCCCAGGCTCTGGCCGGTGCTGTGTTCCAAGCCACTGCAACGCTTGACTCCACACTGTTCGCCTTCGCAAAGAGCCTGATTGATACAGTCAACGCGAGCGGCGACCCCACCAGCGTGGACATTACCACTGGCTGGCCTGCAACTTTTGAAGGTGCATGATGCGTATCATTTTCAGCCGCTCCCCCAATGTCGGAAGCTGGCTTATCCGCCTGCTGACGTTCAGCAAGTGGAGCCACGTTGCACTGGTTGACGGTGCGCTGGTCTACGAAGCCCGCTACCCCAAGGTGCAGGTCACACCGCTGGCCGAATTCCTCAAACGCAACCGCGATTTTGAGTACCGCCGCATCGAGGGAGACCCCCGGTTGATCCGCGCGGAAGTTGGCAAGCCCTACGACTGGCTGGCCGTTGTCGCCATGCTTAACCCCTGGCGTGAGTGGAACACGGACGACAAGTGGTTTTGCTCTGAGCTTGTCGCGCATGCTACCGGCACATTCTCCGACGTGGGGCGCGTGACCCCGCAGATGTTGTATTTGATTTCGAGGCCCGCATGACCGAACAAGAACGTGACGAATTGATTGCCGCCATTGCCGCAGCCTGCCGCCCCAGATCTACGGATTACCCACTCTCGGACGACGAACAGCGCTGGGTACGCATGGCCATCAAGAAAGAGGCGCAGAGCATTGCATTGCGCCAAGCCATCATCGAGAAAAGCCTTACCGGTCTGGTGTGGGCGGCAATCGTCGGCATTGGCGCGATGTTTTTGCAATGGGCGACCGCCCACGGTTACAAGCCATGACGCCAGACACTTTGCCCAAGCAACCCAGCCCGGATGAGCTGGAGGCAGAGGCAAAGATTTATGACGACCATGGAAATTTACTGTGGGCAAACCAACTCAGACAACTCGCGGCAGAGTTGCGCGAACGACAAGACGGGCGGGAGAAATGGTAGTTGACGTACTTTTGACTGTGATATTTTTCATTGGCGCGGTGCTGGTCGGCGCGGTGGTGGTGTATCTGCTCATTGGGGACGATGATGACGTTTGAAAAAGCCTTTGCCAAATTGATCGACCACGAAGGCGGGTACGTCAATAACCCGCGTGACCCCGGCGGAGAAACAAAGTTCGGAATCAGCAAGCGCGCTTACCCCGCGCTGAACATCGCCGATCTCACACTAGATGACGCAAAGGCTATCTACAAGCGGGACTACTGGGGCCGCGCGCAATGTGACAGGCTGCACCCCGACGTGGCTTTCCAGGTCTTCGACGGCGCGGTAAACAGTGGCATGGGCAACAGTATCCGGTGGCTGCAAGAAGCCGCAGGCGTGGCCGTAGACGGCATTGTTGGCCCGCTGACGCTGCGCAAAGTGGGCGATATGGACACCGGCATCATCATCGCCCGATACAACGGCGTGCGCCTGAAATTTATGGCCAGCTTGTCTACATGGGATGTTTTTGGCCGTGGCTGGGCGCGGCGCATTGCCGCCAATTTGATGGAGGCGTAAATCATGGCTTGGCAAGACGCACTCAAAACCCTCGCCCCCACCGTGGCCACTGCTCTAGGTGGCCCACTTGCGGGCGCGGCCATCACGGCTATCGGCTCAATCTTCGGCATGTCGGCCCCCACGGCGGACACAATTGGCAAGATGTTTGCAGACGGCAAGCTGACCGCTGACCACCTGGCGGAAATCCGCAAGCTGGAGCTGGACTACCAGAACCAAGAGCGTGAACGCGGGTTCAAATTTGCGGAGCTGGAATTCAAGAATCAGGACTCTGCGCGGCAGATGCAAATCGCAACCCACTCGCGCATGCCTGCGGTCATCACCGTGATGGTGACGCTGGGGTTCTTCACAATCTTGGGCCTGCTGTTTTTTCACCCAGAATTACGGGGTAACGAGATCGTGATGGTGATGGTCGGGCAGTTGTCTACCGTGTGGGCAGGATGCGTAGCCTTCTATACTGGCACGACGTTCGGCAGCGCGAATAAAAACGCACTGTTGGCTGCTAAATAGCCTTCTCCAGTTCGCGCATCCTATCCACTACATCACCGGGTTTTAGGTGGACGTACCGGCGCAGGGTGGCCCACGACTGGTGGCCTGAGATCATCGCAACACGGGGGATATCAAGACCGGACTCAAACAACCGGCTTACACCCTCGTGTCGAAGGTCATGCCAGTGCAAGTCCTCGATGCCAATGAGCTGGCATATTCGGTAGATCGCAGTGCCAACGCTGCCGGGGTTGTACGGCATGATGTAGCCCTTGGTGCGCGGCATGCTTTCAATGATGGCTTTTGCCTTTGGCGGCACAGGCACCACTTCGTTGCGCACCTTTGTGGGGTCTTTGGTATCCCACAGCTTGACGGATTCACCGTCGTAATCCGCCCACTTCATGCCGCTGAATAGCTCCCCCTTGCGCCTGGGCAGCGCAATCGCCAGCGTCATGCACTTGCGCAGGGGGATGGTGGTGCCTTCCATGCCTTCGTGGTACTTGCAAATCTTGTCCACTTCCGCATCCGTAACCCGCCTGTCTCTCTCTGCGCTTTTCCCCGCAACGCCAAGCCTGGTTAGGTGGTTGATGGCGTCGGCCACCTCTTGAACATCGACCTTGATTTTTAACTCTGAGCGGGCGGTGGAGTAACAGGTGCGCAGGGCCATCAAAGCGTGCAACACCGTGGCAGGGCTGCGCCCTTTGCTGTATGCCTTGGCCCACTCCACAATATCGCCAGCCTCGACCTTGAGCGCCTGCATTTCCCCCAACTTGGAATTCGCCAGTTGGTTGAATGAGTTTTCAAATCCCCGCGTGTCTTTTCCCGCGTCGATCATGGCTTTGCGGTGGGCCCCCACTATTTCGGCAACGGTAGACGCCGCCTGCTTGCTGACAATCGCGCCTTTGGAATACTGATCCTCAATGCCATACCCCCACGTTAAAGCCTGTTTTTCAGTATCGAACGTGGCCGACTGTTCATGCACAATCTCGCCATGACGCTTGATTCTGACCTGCGATTGATAACGCCCGTTGCGCTTGCGGATGGTTGGCATAGGTGCGACTCCGGTGTGACAGCGGATTTTGTCACACTATTCGTCACATTTTGGCGGTGTTTTATAGTGCTGCCCGGTGTGACAAAGTGCTGTATATTGCAACAGTGCGCCCGTGAAAGTGCAGCATTCGTGCGCCTTTCGGCCCAATAGTGCTCAATCTTGTATGAGTGCCAATCAAATTATAGATTTGCAAAGGACCGCATAAACAGGGGCTTCGCGGGGTACGGTCACACTTTTGTCACACCAGCCCAGCTTTTTGCATCTGCGAGTTTAGCTGCGTGGCGCGTTCCACTTGGCGCAGAATATGGGCGTCAAGGTCGGTCTTGCGGACGTAGAGTGGCCCCTTACGTGTGCCGCTAAGACGGAATGCTGGAATGGGCAGCAGGCCCATTGATGCTTTGCGCTGCGCGATGCGTTCGCTCAGACCGAAGTATTCGGCGCATACGGCACTTAAAAGTAGTAATTCGCTCATTTCGCCTCCCCTAATTTGTCAGCTATCGCCCCATAAGCCCAATTGCTGGACTCCTGAATCTCTCGCAGAGCCACACGCAAGACGCAGTTTTCGCGCACAGTCTCCCTTGTGTTCTCATAATTCGATTCGGATATTGCGCGCAGTGCAACTAACTCGGACTCTGCTGCCAGTGCGCGGCGCTTCCATTGTTTTGGTGTTGGTTCATTCACTCTTGGCCTCCCACTTGTTTGCGTAATACTCTCTGCATATGTAGCAGGTCTCGTCGTAGATGCTGACGCCGGGTAGCTTGCCCTGCTCGTAGTGGGCGCATGTATGGCATGGCTTCCTCGAAATATCTTTAACTATCTGGTTTTGGATAGTTGGCTGTTCCAGTGCGGTGCGCAGCCCGTCGGCAATCTCCCGCTCAAGCCTATCAATGCGCTCTGCTTGCGTTTGCAGTGCCGCAATAACGTCTGCCGTGCAAATGTCCGCGTTATCGTGGAACTGGTTTGTCGCCTCAAGAACGGCAATAAGTTCTTCAATGTTCGGTGTTGTCATTTCAGAAGCTCCTGCAAAGATTTGCTGTAACACGGCACGTAGCCGACTTCGATCTTTTCCCCATTGCGCCACGACTCTGACCATTCTTTTCCGCACGTTGCACATTTCACGCAGCGCGTGGTCGTGTTCATGTCCGGGTTCAGGTTGTTCCCGTGGCCATCCAAGACGGGCGGGTAATAGGCCAGGGTGGTAGTGCTGGGTCCGCTGGCTGTAATGCGGCATTTGTCGGGGGTGATGCACTTCATTTCATTTCTCATTTGCGTCCTTTGTCGCTATTTTTATCAGAGCTACTCGCGCACGGCTAGCGTGTCAGGAATCCACCCTTCACACTCGCAAACGTACCGACCAACACAGTGGCTCGCGTTGCGGCTGAATCCGTGGGGCGCGTCTGGGTGCTCTGAGCACTTTGGCTCAGAGTCAGCTTCGAGCATGTCGGCAGCTTGCTTCATCAAACTCAGGGCGAGCTTTGATGCGGTGTAGTCCAACCTCAGCCTAGCGATCAGCTCTTTCCGTTCATTCATTTTTGCGTCCTTTGTCGCTATTTTTATTCGTGGTTAGGTTTCCGATGTTATAGA
>OFQW01000215.1_pt1 | contig 11161 bp, 13 predicted proteins | sample 1542941 | NCBI WGS metagenome assembly OFQW01 (sample SAMN07774219, study PRJEB24372) | wastewater metagenome | isolation source: Exp Tend NO 90WW | collected 2016-02 | reverse complement strand
TGTTGGATTCCACAGCTTAAAATTACCACCATGTCCCCAGATTAAATGGCAATTACGTGTAGGTCTCTCGCACAATGTTACTAACTGATCATCAGTATTTTGTAACTCCAGTTCAGGAAACAAACTGAATGGTTTTACATGATGAACATTCAAATACTCATTACTACCACATGCAACACAAGTTGGCTCCCGCCGTAAATGATCTGCCCTGACTGCTGGCCATTTAGACGATCGACCTTTTGCAACTGCTTGTAGCTGCTGAATCCAATGAAACATTATGGCACCGTGAAGCTAGTAGGATTAGTCCATTGATAATCAGGATGATCTCGCCACATATAATATGTAACACCTGAATCTAGCATAAATGTTACTTTACCTACATCATTTGTATGTAAAACACCAGCCACGATATTTGAACCTGCGGCATCAGTACTAATCCAAATTTCAACACCGCTGATAGCTACACTGCCAGATGTTTGAACAGTAATCTCATAATGTGTAGAGCCAGCGCCAGCTAAGCCAAGGCCAGCAACTAACATATTATAAGCCACCACTGGAAAAATTTCATCACAAGGATCGGCACCCGATGCTGTTGCATGTAAGATTAGAGGTCCAAGGGTATTAGTATCCATTGTGTTGCCAGCTACTTGATACCACCCTGACCCTATTTCAGTAATTGCTCCAGTTGCAGAAAGAAAAGCCCCACCTGCCTTACGAAGATTAACATTAGGTGACAAACCAGTTTTGCCCGTTATGTGATCAGTAGAATCTACCATCAGAAACAGTAGAGGCTGATCATCTTGATTATAAAGTACAGGATAGCCCATTATGCACCACTCGTCACTTTTCTCGCTGTGCGAGACTTGATTCTTGATCCAAATTGTCGGCGATTATAAACAGAACTTACACCTGCCCCAACCGAGTTGCCTGTCAAAATATAAACACCTACGCCACACGAAAGAAGATGATTCCATTTGAGACTGGCACTTTGTCCTGAAAGAATATAAGTGCCCACACCTGCTGAAAGCAAACGACTAGTTAATAAATTGACATTTTGCCCTGTTAGATTATAAGTACCCGCACTTGCTGTAACTGAATAACCTTTAAGCAGATTAGCATTTTGCCCAGTTAGATTATAAACACCTACGTTACAAGTTAAAACACTTGCTTTAAGTAGATTAACACTTTGACCAGTAAGGGTATAAGTACCAGCCGAACAGGTTAAAACATAGGTATGTGTAAAATTGGCATTTTGTCCGGTTAGATTATAAGTTCCAGTTTCTGCTGTTAGTGAATAAGCCGTCCCACCTGTAGGTATAGGTACGTACTGTTTAGGTACATATGGAACTATCGAAGGTATCGGCCTATTAGCTATTGGCATTGTTTAGAAGATCTCATGAAAGAATACAGCCACACACCACCCAGACGTAGTTGCCGGAGCAGCTAGGAACCGTACAACGAATAACGTGGAAGCTGGAATTATCAATTGATGTTTTTCAACAGGCTGCCAGACATAGCCACCTAGATTATTTGGATTGCAGGGGTATGTATTTGTATATGTTCCGCCAGAATCGGCTGAACTAGCAACACCAGATTTAGCCGCAGTCAATGAGCTTGTACCGCCTGCAATACCGGATGCTGGTCCACCAAGTACAAGAGGATTCGGCGTTGCACTGGTACAAGTTAATGTGCCAGTTAGATCACGCTGCCCAAGCACAATACGATTCTGCGCTGAAGTTGCAGTTCCTGATTGAGTAATCTCAACACGCTCAATCTCAAGTATCGAACCAGCAGCCGCAGCCGCAGCGGATTGCATAGCAGCGAGAACATTGCCAGTTCCCATTGTCAAATTTTCACCAGAAAGACAGTATCTTCGACCCATGATTAGAATCCTTTATTGACCTGGGAATGGACTGAAAACTCCACCACCTGCGCTCGCATCTTCCGCCTGCATCACCCCGCCTTCATGCATCCGTGCTTTCGTCGCGTACTTCACCCAGCTTCCATTGATCGGCGCGGGATCAAAGTACATCGTCGTCGAAGCTTTCGCCAACACCACACGAGCACGAACCCATCCTTTTTCTTGCGGCGTAATCGACGTTGAAAGCACCTGTTGAACCGGCGTTGCAAGCCCTGTTGTAGTCCAAGACGATGTGGCGTCCGTCGTTTGATTCGCCGGCGTCGCCAGCACATCCGTCGCACGATCGGATACCATCGCGCCAATCGGGAACCCGCTGGTCGTCTGGCCCTCAACTTCGATCCATGCCTGAGCGTCTGTCAGCGTGACGTTGTCCGTAATCACCGGAATCGCAACAGTGATTGCTGAGCCGGTCCCGTCGTTCCAGAACGGCATCCACTCCGAATAGAACGGCGCATGAAATGAAGTATTAGCCGCACTGACAATTTTCAGACTGCGGGCCGTAGTTCCGTCCGTTGCTCCGCCGCTTCTCACAATGATCGTTTCATGAGCCATCGACCCTTCGTAGCGTTGCGAGTATCGACGGTAATTCGTGTCGGCGGAATCACAGTTGAAGAGTTCGAAATTGGCTGCTCGCGGACCCTTGAATGAGCCAGTAGAAACTGTAACTGATGCGCCAAGTTTGCAATCAATCAAAACAGCGTCAAGTTCGCCAGTTGCGTTAAATAAGTTTTTTCCGCTGTCGGCTGCCGATAAATCCACTCCGATTATTTCTATTCGCTTCGGAGAGCCGCCCGCTGCGGCAAACAATGTTGTCGGTATTGTTCCCAAGAGGGCTGAAGGCGTATTTCGCCAAAAGAACCCACACCCAAATCCCAGATAAATGCTATCACCAACATTGCCAAAAGAGAGCGTAGTATTGATTAGGTCTAATACACATTCCCTTGTATTGCATTGAATAAATATCGCAGTGCCAGAGCTTGTGCCAGCTTTTTTAATCGAGCAAGCCTCCATGATCCAATATACATTTGGTGTGCTATTGCCATTGAAATAATTGTATGCAGTTACGGCCCCTGATCCGGCTGAAAACGTAATACCGTAGCAGTAAGCGTAGCCTGTATACTGGATGTTGTTGTTGCCGGTCGTCGTCACGGTCGCGGTCGTCGCCAGAGCCGTCGGTGGTTCCGCACTATCGTCAACGCAGTAGATTTTAACACAGTTCGCAGCAGTCGTTGGTGCAGTGTGAGTCTTCGCGCTAGCGGCAGTTTCGGCGTGTACCTGCGAGACGTACACCGTGCCCGCATTGCCGGCCGCTGTAATCGCAGCGGCAAGAGTAGCTTTAGCGAGCGCCCAAGTTGCGCCACTATCGCCGTCGTTGCCGTCAGTTGATCTGCAATAGATCGTCGCCACTTATTCCCCTACCCCCGCTTCAACCGCGTTCCAATGGTCGCGTAACGCTTCCATTTTCGCCTGCAACGTGTTCCACTGCGCCACGCTCAACCCAAACGCCGTCCGTAATTGCAACACCGTAACGTCGCCGGCCTGGATTCGAGCCGTAATCCACCGAGCTAGCTTCGCCAATTGTATGTCAGTCGCACGCCTGTAGAACGCCCGCACGCGGTCAAGGAATTGGCTGCCCGTCTGGAATCGCAGTGTTGGGGCAACGTTCACTTGTACCGTGTCGAAAGCCTCTTTATCAGCTAAGTCGTTGGTTACGAAAGGTAATCGTGCCGTTGCGATCGCGTTGGTATCAGCCCCGACGGAAGCAAGGTAGTCCTGAAACTGGACGGGCTGCCCACCTTCGCTGTACGTTTCTCGAACGTAGCGACGGCCATCGCTTTGAGTGGGACCGTCAAGAGTAACTGCTACCGTTATGGCCATTAAACTTTTTCTCCAGTTTTCCCACCAAGAGCACGAGCGATAGTAGCAATCTCTTGATCAAGATTATAAAGCGGAGTTTCAATCTCTTTAAGTTTAATTCTTAAAGGATTAAGTTCCAAATCACGTTTCTGACTGATTACGTCATACTCATCACGAATCGGTTGAGCTTTTTGTCTAATACTATCCCGTTGTGCGCACAATTCACGGAACCGTGCCCGTAAAGTTTCAGGTGTAAAGTCCATAATTAAACCTTTCTAGGCAATAGTTAAAACGCCTGTACTGGCATCGAAGTCAATTGTAAACGTTTCACCGGAGTTGACTGTTACAGTTGATCCATAATCCCAGAAACCAATCAGTTCGTCGCTAGTGGCCGTATCATTATACAATACAGCATATCTAAAGTTTGCAATCGCTCCACCAGACGCAGTAAAAACAACATCAGCCAAAACTAATTTATATGTACCAGAAGTTTGAGCAGATGATGATATTGATGCTACGGTCCCACCAGCGGTGTAACCATTACCTGCGGAAATTTCAGTCAAATCAGCTTTAACAGAGTTTGTTGCAATAGGCGCGGTAAGTGTGAGTAATACTTTAAGAGTATCACTCCCAAGATTATGGGCTTTCTCTGCTACAGCCTCAACAAACGCATTAAATTTCGTGTATGTGGCCATTAGTTCCCCAGTGTGAGTTTGTACGTTCCATCTTGCTGCACAATTATATCAATAATTGTGCGTTGCAGCCCTTGTCCTAATAGTTGCTGGACTTCCGCTTTGGTCAAGATTCGCGTTTCGGGCATCACGGTGATTATAGCCATTCCCGCCTTGCCGCCGGCGCTCGCAGTAATCGTCGCCGGGCCAGCCGCAACGCCGGTTGCCAGCCCGGACGACGATACCGTAGCGAAGCCGGGATTCGAAGTACTCCAGACGACCGCTACACCGGTCATCGTGTTGCCGTATTGGTCCTTGATTGTCGCCGACAGTTGTACCGTCTTGCCGGCCTCAATTGTCGCAGTTGTGGGACTGACTACGATTGTCGTTACGACTGGAGGAGGTGGAGGTTGCGGAGTGCCGACTACCACCACCCGGCAGAATGCTTGAATCACTTGCGGGCCGTTCGCAACCGAGGCAACCGCGTAATCAGTTCCCGCTTTGACGGCCGTAACCAGTCCGTCTTGCGATACTGTGATTGCACCGATCGAAGGAACGACTGGCGAACTGTAGACAGACCAAGATACGGTAGCGTTTGGTATGCCGGTCACTTTCGCTACCAGTTTAATCGTCGATCCTGCCGCAAGACTTGGCACGTCGGCAGGTATAATCGTTACGCCGATAACCGGCGGTTTCATGATGTTGGCCGACACGATTTGCAACGCATCGGCCAGTGTTTCAAACTCTCCATTCCATGCCGTGCTGAAATCTGGAGTTGTCGAGCCGATCTTGTAGCCGTCGATCATTCCGGGGCTGAAACGTGCCGTGCCTTCAATGGTTGTTGGCGACGTACCACGCGATAGTTGAATATCACCATTGAACGTGTTGACGTATGAAACGCTGGCCACGTCGTAGCGTCGATCGGTCGTATGGGCCGGGTCTGGGGTATAGGTTAGGTGGTCAATCCGTGCGGTTCGCCGCTGGCCTGTTGGGTAATCGAATGCCACGCGGGCTACGGCACGTTCAGGCAGGCCGATGACTTGCTTTTGAAACTCTGCCAGTGTCGGGCGGCCTTGCGAATCTTTCGCGATGATTCGGACGCCATCGGACGTGTATGGGAATCCGAATGTGCTAAAAGAATTGGCGTACAATCGTTGGAAACCAGTCATCACGCCGGCTGCGTCGTAGCTGAATACGTCCTCAGTATGAAGGCCAGTGTTTGTTAAAGAAATGTATCGCCGCCACAGTTGGGCACGTCCACCGCTCGATCGTTTGAGTAACTTGCCGGCGGCATCGTACACGCGGTATTCACGCTTGTCATAGATGTTGTAGCCGTCGTAGCCGGTAAGCGGTATGCCATCTTTAGCAACACCGTTGTCAATATCTGGCCCTCTTGCTTCATCTAAATCCGACCACGGACTGAAAGTAAGGAACGCTGGCGCGGAGAATCGGACCACCTCAGATTGATTTGAATCGGCTTCTGCGAACACTCCTACCTTGATCGGCTGATTCCCTTTCGGGTAGCGAATGATTAGATCGGCAACTGTGCCTTGTTGGTTCAGCGGTGTAATCTCAATGGAATCGCTGCCGCCGCCAGTCTCCAGCACCTTCCAGTGGACTTGCTTCAACACACCATTTGGTACAAACGACTGCCGCGCGTCGATTCGCATATGCCGTTCGCGGTCCATGCCGTACCATGTTCGAGCAATCGACCGATCGACTGAGTGCAAGTCTTCGAGCGGCAGTTTCCAATCCTCTGACAACACACTGACCGTGCAGATTGGCAGTAACACGTTGGCACTATTCAACATCGTTGCAAACGTATCGACCTTGGCAAGGTCGGTCGTTGTGGTTGTTGAGGTGAATACTGTTGGGTGTGCTTTTGGGTCATCAAGATAACCCGTCGCCGCTGATTGTGATCGACGCAACGCAACTTGGTACGTCGGGATGAAATGACCAGCCGTGACGATTCGCCGGCGTAGATCAGGATTCAGCCCATTAAACAGTCGGTAGAACGCATCCCTAAACGCATAAGTTGCTTGGTATCGGCCTTCGCCAGCCCCAACGACCGCGTTCGTATCAGCTACGTAGCGATTCCAGCCTGTCGCAATACCCCACGCGCCCGGGCTACCGAATGACGGTGTCTGGCTTGGCCACGCGATGTAGTGATTCGCTCGCGAGAGCATGGAATAGTTGACCAGCGCGTTGAATTGATTCACGCCATTAGGCGTAAGTATCCAAGCCGCAGACCGTGCCCCGCCTGTCTGGCCGATGTAGTTGATTCCATAATCACCCGCGCTGTACGATCCACCGCTGCCGGAAATGTCGGCGTACCAGACGCAATGCGTTGCTGGGTAGACCAGCCACGAAAGGTACGGTTCGCTCACGCCCGTACTGGTGGTCGCGATCATCGCGGTATTCGATCCGCTGGTCACGTAGTTGTACGCTTTGATCGTGCCGGTCGGGCCAGGAATCGGCACGGGCGTGATTGTGGACGCAAGGACATTGATTTTGAACGTAGTTACGGCTGATTGCATGCCGCTGGTTGCGGTCACTGTGAATTGGTGTAGGCCGACGTGAACGTTCGATGGTTGCCAGTACAAGTCGCCGACGTTGAACGCATTCCACCGCAGATTTTCCGGCAGTGCTTTCGATCCGTTCGGCTGCGTCCAGTCGATTGAATACGTAATCGCCGGTGCGGTTTCGTCGGTTTGCACCGCCGGGAACCAAAGATTGATTGACCGAGACATAGGCTGCGGGTTGCTGATCCGCACACCGGCTTGCGAGTTGGCCCCAACCGTGTGGACCAACGCACCATTAGTTAAGGTAACGGTCGGTAGTTGCTTGATCGACACGTCGCCAAACATCAAAATCGCAAAGAGAAGATTCATAATTTACGGCCGAACCGGCCGCGCCTTTCTGGTAGTCAAGTTGTACAATTGTCAGGAACAGGGATCGGCGTCAAGTACGATGGTAATTCTTCAATTAGTTCGTAACCAGCTTCGCCATCAGATTCACGTTTTGTTATATTGTATATACCTTTCGGTAATCCCCAACCCTCTTCAACAGAACCTTTAGATGTATAGATTATAGATTTGTCAGTTTTTTCAACAGTTTCAAGGACACGATTATAGTTTTGTTTACGTTGTTGGATTATAGTAAGAGGCTTGTTAAATTCAAATTCTATTTGAGCTTGAAGGTAATAGTTTTGCCCCAATATAAAGATTAAAACTACTATCATACGTAAAAGTCCAATGTTCGAGCAACAAATCCTTCAAGATTACTATAGGCTATACACTCATCTTGACAGATCCAATCAATATCAACGCGAGGTACCCAAACATGATTGAATCGTCCTGAGTCTGTTGAAGCTCGATCCCATTGATTTACAATCTTGAACAGTTCTCCATATTTCGTATGTTCTTGCCATCCAAGGATTGACATCTTATGGCCCCAACGAGGGCCACGTTTTCCAAGTGATATATCACCTTCACCGATCCACGATTTATAACCATACATCGACCCTTCACCAACAGGACATTTCGCATCAACTATAGCAGAACGAACATCGTCAGCATTACGCATTGTTGCAATAGTTCGTATAGGATTCTTACGACCAGTTTCTAATAAACTTAGATTTTCAGGGCAATCACCATCAGAATAAGTATATTCAAGTTTTTGAGTATAGCAGTAACCAATATCTGTAATTTTGCTAGGTTGTGGTAGATTTGGGTGATCAAGTTTATTGATCACGCCATCCTCTTTAGCAGCCTTAGCCCAAGTAGACTCTAATGAACCTTCTCCTTGACCCCGATCACCCATATGGAAGCGGGATCGGCCATAAGTGAAAAGCCACCAAGGAAGAAAAATTTGTTCAGGTTCATTCTTTTCAAGAACTTCGATTATAGCCAAAGTGGTAATTACATTATCACCTCCAGATCCCACACAGGACCCGGTCAATTGCCACGAACCTGGAAAGCCTTTCATGAAACCATGAGGTTTAAGCGCGTCAATAACTGAAGTGTGAGTCCATAGTTCAGTTAAATCGACTTTTTTGATTGTGGGATCAGCTTTGCCCAGTAGATTAAACTTTGCAAATTCTCTTTCTGCATTTTGCTGTGCTTCCCACTGATGCTCTTGCCGAGTTTCTGGGCTAATCCAACCAAAATCCCAATAATTCTCTTGGACTTTGGTTTGAAGCCCTGGGATTGCTTGACCGGCCTGAACTAATTTTCCGCCTACTTGTGTGAATCGCTGCATTACAGTTTCCCTAGTAAGTTGGAGAATCGTTCAAACTGAATTTTAAGCTGGTCTTGTAAACTGTTTGTTATAATTGTCTCAGGAGTTAGGGTTATTTTCTTATTTAGTTCATCAGCTAAAGCTCTCCGTGTTTTACCTAAAGATGTACCAATAAGATTGTTTGCAACTTTGTGGATTCTTTGTTGAAGATCTTTTGATTCTTCGCCAACTGTAATTTGACCAATTGCGGCCTTATATACACCAGCAAGAGCTTCAACTTTTTGAAGTTTATCAACTTCAGTGTCTTGATTAAAAGCAAGTTTTAGAGTTTGAAAAAACGGATCAGTCGGTCCGGGTCCGGGTCCGGGTCCGGGTCCGGGTCCGGGTCCGGGTCCAGGATTACTGGTTTTAATCAGTATACTTACACTGGCTAGATCAACAGCTTCACCTTTAGCTGTAATCTGTGTAACTCTTAGCGTAGTATCGTTGACAACGCTACCTATACGGACAACAAGGATTGTGTTATTTTCAAGTTTTTCAACTTTGGCCCTTAACTCTTGAGGTTCGACAAGCCACAATAATCCATCGGGCAGCTTGTGGATTGAAGGTTTATCTTTGTCTAAAAGCAGGACTGATACATTATTTGGGCCTTTTTCTGCTTGCTTAGCTGAAAAGAACAATGCACCTTCAGTTGAAGCTACTTGTAAAGGTAGTGGATCACCTTTAAGATCGGTGATCTTAGCCTTTTGACCTAAGAGTGAAAGTGATAAGAGACAATATGTTACGAACATTATGAATCTTTCTTGAAGAGCTTCAAAAGAGCCAAGATCAACTGTATAATCATTACAATTGATGCCGGATCGAATTTCTTAGATTCGATCATTTTATCAATCTTGGCAAGTTCCTTCTCACCTTTTGCTCTCTTAACAGGATCTTCGGTTGCTCTGATTAGACGAGCAAGTTCATCACGTTTCTTTTTCAACATTAGACCACCGGTGTTTCTTCTTTGTTGACTAGATCACCAATCGCGGCAAGAAGTTCCTTACCTTCAGGTGATTTGTAAACAGCAATAGCCGCAGTCATAACACGAAGCAACTTGGAAAAGTCGAAGCCCAATGCTTGCGCTTCAGTTTCAAGTTTTTCTGCTGAGAAATTAGACATAATCATTTACTCCGATTTGCCGCCCATTGGTTGGCCTTGAGCACCGAGCTTTTGGCCTTCAGTGTTTAGTTCTTTCTCGCCTTTTGCTGCTTCTGGTGTCTGTGTTGCGCCACGTACTTGATTAGAGGCTTGGGCTTGGGCAAGCGCAACTTCCGCCATGTGTTCTTTACGTGCTGCTTGCGCGCGGTCACTTTCTCCCGCAGGATACCCACGTATCTCTGATCCAAGTTCTGGACCGAGAATACCGGATTCAATATCGCGAGCCACTGTTTCTGAGTCGAACTCAATAGCTTTAGCAGAATCTACCTCTTGATAAATTTCTTCAAGTTGATCATTAGAAATTTCGTGACCAATTGTGACTACTGCAATCTTTTTTGATAGTTCCTTCTGATATTTTTTACTAGGCACTGCACCACGTAACTTGATTAACTTTTCTGCTTCGTCGTGCCGTTCAGCTTCAGACTTAAGACTGTAATTCGTTGGGTACTTAACTGTAGCAGTTTTAGTATTTTTCTCATATAATGGCCAGTAATCAGCAATTCGTCTTTCGGCCTGTTCAAGCTCTAAACCAATATAAGATAATCCGCTTTCAAGTGATTGATAATCCATTTTCTTACTATCCGCTGAAGCCGTCCGTGGCTTCAAGTTTGAGACAGCCAGCTTAACTAGCTGTCGAATCTCTTCCTTCATTTGATTCTGCTTTTGCATCGACGCCATTAGTGGCTCGGCAGATGGATGTATAAAGCCTGGGCGATCTAAATTTTTAGGATACTTGCGCCCAGCCGTTACACCTACTTTAATCTCTTGGGACTTAGCAGGTGTACTATTTGCGGCTGTGCCATCAGCACTTACTGAAGGAGGTTTAAGCCATTCACTACTAGCCATTGGATCAAATTGTTCAGTGTAAAAGGTGAAATTTGCTTTTACACAGTAGTTGACATCTCCAGAAGCCATGTTTAATAGGGCGATTTGATAATTTGCAACATTAGTCATAAGACTGTGAGATATTTGAACGAGAACAAAAGGAATTTTATCAATGTTTAGAATCTTTTCTTCGATAATTACATTTTTATCATTGTAGAGAGTCATACTTACAACATTATCGATTTTAGTAAGTAATCGATACTGTTCAGTTAATCCCTTTGGAAGTCCTGTTACTGGATCTTCCTCATAAACACACTCTCTTAAGAGAATACGATTAAACTCATTATAAACAGGTGCGTCCTCGTAAGTCCAGTTAAGAATGTCCTCAGTTTGGTACATGTAGATATAAGGGCGTTTCGCATAATTTTCTATAATCGTATCACCAGTA
>OFQW01000213.1_pt1 | contig 11195 bp, 20 predicted proteins | sample 1542941 | NCBI WGS metagenome assembly OFQW01 (sample SAMN07774219, study PRJEB24372) | wastewater metagenome | isolation source: Exp Tend NO 90WW | collected 2016-02 | reverse complement strand
TTCTTTCTTTTTTAAGAATGTTTCGAATTGTTAAAAATTCGCCACTTTTAATAGCTCTAGACATTTCAATATTTACCTAGATTAGAACTTTAATTGTTTTTTACTTAGATATTCATAGAGTGTCTGAACTTGTCTAATACCTGGATTTGATATTTTACCTTGCCCAAACATTGATAGCCAACCCTCGGCTATTTTCGTATCTTCAGCAATCTTCCGATAGGTCAACTTTACTGACCTATTCTGAAGCATTAATAAAGTGTGGGTACATAAAGTTGAATCGAGATTTGTCATTGACACAACATATTGTGTTAGCGATTTCAATTATTTAATCGTATAGAAGGAAAAATAAATTTTTGCAAGCAAAAAATTTTGTTGCAAATGAAAAAAGAGGATGTTATGTTGGCTGTGACAAATCAGGGAGGGGTAGATGGCGTGCGATGACTGCAAATGGGCGGACTGGAAGCGGACAAAAAATGGTCGCTTTCACCCAGACAAAACAGGTAGATGCGCGTTTAATTGGAACCCGCCGCCGCTTCCTCTTGCTTTCAGTTTTACCTATACCGGCAAGGGAGATTTACCGAGACCGCATGGCGGGTATATCTGGCGCGGTGACGAGAATACAAACGGCTGTAAATGCTTCGAGATGCGAGATAGTGAGTAACACCTAATGCCCGATGCTAATGCATACCATCTCGAAATTAAAGTAACCAATACAGAGGAATAATTAAAATGTCTACAAATGACTGTAATAAGTATGATTTCGATAGCATGAGCCGCGATCAATTGCTTGTGCTATGGAATAATCTTACAAGTACACTTGAAACAGTTAAAAAGAACGAAATGGAGTTGCGTAAGTATATCGTTGCTCGTGAGTTTCCTAAAGCCGAAGAAGGTGTTAATAGCGTTCAAATCGGTAATGGATATGAACTAAAAGCAACTGTTAAATTTACCTACAATCTTGACAATAAAAACGATAAGGTAAACATTGCTCTTGATGAAATTGCAAAAACAGGAAACGAAGGTAACTTCATTGCCGAACGTCTTGTTTCGTGGAAACCTTCTTTATCAATTAAAGAATATCGCGAGCTAGAACCTCAATACAAAAAGATTATTGATAAAGTATTGACTATTAAAGATGCAGCGCCTACATTAGAAATTAAAGAACCAAAAGGCAAATAAATGTGTAAAATGACAGAAGGTGATAAATCTGTAGTTTACAATATTAGATATAAATACAAAGATAAAGTTAATAAATATTCAGATGAATGGATAGCTAAATCTTGGAAACATTTTAGTCAAAGTGAAGATTATCCAGACGAAGAAAAGTTTATAAAGTATTGGATTTAAATTAAGAGGCAAATAAAAATGAAGATTATCGGAACAGATAATTATGCACGTGAAACAGTTGCGGATTTTTTAGTAGCTGACAATATTGAAAATAATGAATTTGCTAAAGTTATGTGCAAAGCTTTGAATGAAAAATATTGTAATAGCGAATATGCTCTTACTTATTATAAAGTTGTAGAAAATGATTTTAAATTAAGTAAAGGTATGGCAGATTTAATATAAATGAACTTATTAATAATAACTTTTGCTTTATGGTCAATTTTAATAATTTTAAATTGGATAGCTAATGAATTTGAACAGCCTTAAGCCCGCTTCAGACTTTGCTAAAAATTATGGTGTTAAGGCTATTGTATACGGTCCACCTGGATCAGCTAAAACACCGTTAATTAATACATGTCCTAATCCTGTTCTATTGGCTTGTGAACCTGGATTGCTTTCTATGCGAGGCTCTAATGTGCCTACATGGGAAGCTTACACTGCCGATACTATTGATGAATTTTTTACATGGTTTTTCTCTTCAAACGAAACCAAAAAATTTGATACTTTAGCTATTGACAGTATTTCTCAAATGGCCGAAATATACTTGCAGAAAGCTTTAAAAGAAAATAAGCATGGATTAAAAGCTTATGGAGATATGGCAACAAAAACTCTTTCTCAGCTTAATGCTTTATATTTTGTGAAAGAGAAGCATACATATCTAATAGCTAAACAAGAAATTATAAATGAAAATGGTTTAACTTTTCGCAAGCCGTATTTTCCAGGTAAACAGCTACCAATAGAAATGCCTCATAAATATGATCAAATCCTACATTTAGATATTCAAAACATACCTGGATATGGTCAGCATCGTGCGTTTAGATGTATCGGTACAATCGACGTAATGGCTCGCGATCGAACCGGGCGATTATCTGAGTTTGAGCCGCCGAACTTCTCAGAATTAATAAAGAAAGCAATGTCATGACTATCTTTATAATAGTTAAAATATGGAATGGTGGAAAAATAGATTTAATAGGAGCTTATAAAACAGAAGAAAACGCTAGATTTGAAGCTTCAAAAAACATTTCAATAGGATTAAATAATTTTACTATTGCAATATATACTGTTAAATTAATGGATTTTTAAAATGAAACTTACAGTTAGCGTTCAAACATTCAATGAAATCGCAGGACTTCTTGAAAAAGAAGGTCAAAAGATTAGCGGTCAAAGCCTTACTCTTGAAAAAGGTACTGCTCTTGTACCGCCGATAGACTATCGCTTAGTTACAATTAGGCGCGATTGTGTTATCGAAGCTGCAAAAATTTGGATAGAGAACTCTGACGTTACTTTTATTCAATTGGTTGACGTAATTTATCAATACGTATTACATGAAAAGAAACCATCTTATTCTGATCCTGCCGCTGATTATTAATGATACAAAATGTTATCAAATGAACAAGATTAACTGGTCAAAAACATCAAAGGATAGATGTATGTCTATAGGTACAGATAGAGTGCGAGTTAAGTTTAATCCATCTAGCTATGATATTGTTGACGAAATTAAACAAAATACTGCCGATCTTATTGACTTGTGCGAAACACTAAAGCAGTATGATGCTAGGTTAGCTAGTCTAGCTCAGACTGCATACGAAGAAGCAGCGATGTGGGCCGTTAAGGCTGCGACAGCGTCAACTCCTACTGATTAATAGAAAGGACTAAAAAATGCCGTATGACGATAGTTTCGACGCCTCTCAATTTGAACCGTCTCAAGGTGGCGGCGCTCATCCAGTTGGAAAGTTTCCAGCAGTTATTTCTAACACAGCAATCAAGCCTACTAAATCAGGTGATGGCGGCTTGTTTGAAGTAGAATTTAGCACACAAGCTGGTAATATTGCCAATCGGTATAATCTTTGGAATAAAAATACTCAAGCTGTTGAAATTGCACAGAAGCAGCTTTCTGCGCTTTGTTATGCTACTGGCATTTTCAAGCTTGATTTCAAGAATGACGCTGCTGTTCTTCGCGGTGCTAAGCTGATTATCGAAGTTGATCATCAAAAGAACAAAGATGGCACGCCTAATGGTTACGTTGAAGTCAAGAAAGTCTATGACATGAACGGTAATGAGCCTGGGCGTTCTTCGCCTGCACCGCAGCCTGCCACACAACAGGCTCAGCAGCCAACACAGCAAGCCGCTCCTGCGCTATCGAACGGTAGTAGTGATTGGGGCGCTCCTGCTCAGCAAAACGCACCAGCGCCAGCCGCTACGCCACAGCAAGGCTGGTCAGCAGGGCCTACTACGCCTCCTGCTGGCAACAAGCCGCCTTGGGCCTCTTAATTTAATTCCTCCCCACCTATTGGTTTTCCTTGCTCCCCAATGGGCAACTAAAGGCCGGTAAGCAATTATCGGCCTTTTCTTTTCAAGGTAATAATTAAAATGAATGCTTATGAAAAAACATCAATAACAATAGCAGTTATAACTTTAGCTTTTGGTTTAATAGTTCATAATGCAAGAATTAGCGAATTAGAAAATCAAATTAAATTAGTCAATCCTTGTAAAATAATTACAGTAATGACACCAGACGGCTATCAAACAACAGCGTGTGCACAACAATGAATTTTCAATACGATGATCTAATCAACAAGACGCTTTCTGAGCAAACCAGAAAGCAAATTGTTACCCACATTCACAATCTTATTGAAGAACAAACTATTAAAAAGTTTCCTGCCGAGCATCGTAATCATTTAGGCGCATCGGTAATAGGTGATAATTGCTCGCGCAGATTATGGTATTCATTTCGTTGGTGTAAGCTTGAGCAATTTGAAGGAAGGATGCGTCGGCTATTTGATCGTGGTCAACAAGAAGAAGTTAAGTTTATTGAATTGCTGCGCTCAATCGGCTTTACTGTTTGGGAAGTTGACCTTGATACTGGCAAGCAATTTCGCATTTACGGAATTGAAAATCATTTTGGTGGATCAGGCGATAGCAAAGCTTTAATGCCTTGGTTTCCTGATATGCCTATTCTATTAGAATTCAAAACACATAATACTAAATCATTTTGCCATCTAGTTGCAAATACGTTAAAACTATCAAAACCACAGCATTACAATCAAATGTGCATGTATGGCAAAGGTTATGGCTTCAAATATGGTTTGTATTGTGCTATAAATAAAAATGACGATGATTTGTATTTTGAATTAGTTGAATTAGATTGGAATTTAGCTATTCAAAATGAAAACAAAGCAAGAGACATTATTACATCAAATATTCCACCACCTCGCATAAGTAATCAATCATCTTATTTTGAATGTAAATATTGCAATTTCGTAGGTATATGTCATCATAATGAACCTGTAGAAAAGAATTGTAGATCGTGCAAATACGCTGAGCCTGCTGAAGCCGCAAGCTGGAAATGCAATAATTTTAATAGTACAATACCTAATGACTTTATAGCAAAAGGATGTGAAAGTTATGTCTCTATTAGTAATTGAAAATTTATTCTTTAAAGAAAATTACTCAAAACTTGGAAATATTGCACCTAATTGCGAACTAATAGTTCATGTTAAATTAGAAGCTATAAGGAAATAAATAATGTCTCAATTAATGAATAATTCGGACGATGAACATTAGATCGTATTAATAATAATGGAAATTATGAACCATCAAATTGCAAATGGTCAACTGCTTTAGAACAGAGTAATAACCGTGATTGAATTAAGAGATTATCAAAAAGAAGGATTAAATGCTATATGGGAATATTACGCTAAAGGTAATAAAGGTCATGCTTGTTTAGCATGGCCCACAGGTACAGGTAAAAGCATAGTTCCGGCTGAGTTTATTCGTACGACTATGTTGCGCTGGCCTAATCAACGTTTTTTAATGATTACTCACGTAAAGGAATTGATTGAACAGAATGCAGAAGTAATGCGCCACTTATGGCCTAATGCTCCGTTGGGTATCTATTCGGCAGGTTTAAAGCAAAAACAATCATCGCTTCCTATTGTGTTTGGCGGTATTCAAAGTATGATTAAACATCCTAGCTTGTTTGGTCATCGCGATATGATTTTTATTGATGAAGCGCACTTAGTCTCACAAAACGATAGCAGTATGTATATAAGCTTCATTAAAACAATGGAAATGATCAATCCAAATATTAAAGTTGTTGGTATGTCAGCTACACCATACCGTATGGGCCAAGGTATGATAACTGACGAAGGGTTATTTACAGACATAGTTCATGACATTACAAAGCTTGACGAATTTAATCGTTTAATAGCTCAAGGTTATTTATCGCCGCTAGTTCCTAAACGCACTAAAACAGAATTAGATGTCAGCAACGTAGGAATGGCTAAAGGCGATTTTATAGGTTCACAGCTTCAAGCGGCCGTTGATAAAAACGATGTAACACGTGACGGACTAAAAGAAGTTGTAGAGTGTGGGCAAAATAGAAGATCATGGTTGATTTTTGCAAGCGGTATTGAACATGCTGAGCATATTGCGGAAATGCTTAATGAGTTTGGCATTGATTGTGCTCCTGTTCATTCAAAGCGCACTAGCGAATTTAACGATCAAGCAATCAGAGCTTTTAAAGCTAATAAATTGCGTGCTATTGTTAATTTCTCAAAACTCACAACAGGGTTTAATCATCCTAACATAGACCTTATTGCCGATTTTCGTCCTACAATGTCTATACCTTTGCATGTACAAAAGTTAGGACGTGGTACAAGGCCAGCAGAAGGCAAGCAAAATTGTTTAGTTCTTGACTTCTCGCGTAATGTACCGCGATTAGGTCCGATCAATGATCCTATAATACCTAAAAAGAAAGGTACTAAAGAAGGTGATATACCTGTTAAAATTTGCGATAATTGCGGTACCTACAATCATTTGAAAGTGCGCTTTTGTACAGAGTGCGGACAAGAATTTCAATTTCAAATTAAAATAACTCCTAAAGCTGGTAATACTGAAATCTTACGTAGTGATATGCCTGTTGTAGAAACTTTTGAAGTCGATAAAGTCATATATGTCAAAAGACAAAAATTAGGTAAGCCGCCTTACATTCAAGCTACTTATTTCTGTGGTATGCAAGGCTTCAACGAATTTTGCTTTCCGGAGCATACTAATTATGCTAGACATAAATTCTGCGATTGGTGGCGTCAAAGACATTCTACTGAACCTCCAAATACAGTAATTGAAGTCTTAAATTATATTAAAGAATTACGTACTCCAAGACGAATACGTGTTTGGTGCAATAAAAGATTTCCAGAAGTATTAGGATGTGAATTTTGATTACTCAAGTAGAATTACTTCAAATAATTAATTATAATCCAAACACTGGTATTTTTACTTGGATTATATCTCCAAGAAATGGAATTAATGTAGGAGATAAGGTAGGAAGTATTGATGATAATGGTTATATTATCATAAGAATTAAAAGAAAAGCTTATAAGGCTCATAGATTAGCATTTTTATATATGACAGGTAAATGGCCTGAAGAATTTGTCGATCATATAGATAAAAACAGATCAAATAATAAATGGGAAAATTTACGAGAAGCTACTAATCAACAAAATCAATTTAATAGTAAATGTCATATAGACAATAAATTAAATTTAAAAGGAATAGTTTATAGTTATGGAAAATATAGAGTTACAATTAGACGAAAACATATAGGTTTATTTTATGATTTAAATGAAGCTAAAGAAGCTTATGAAAATGCAGCTAAACAATATTATGGTGAGTTTAATTCTAAATGACTAAACCGACGCTTCGCAAAGATGTTCTTGTTCAATTTTATGATGCTTGGAGCAACATCACTTGGAAAACAATTGAAGAAAATGGAGAAATGTTTTATCCTTTTCGCAATTGTTTAAACTGCGAACATTTTACAGAAGGTCAAGATATTTGTAGATTATATAACGTAAAGCCGCCCGCCAAAGTCATTTGCTATGGTTGTGAAAAACATTGCGAAATAGGTACACCGCCTTATTAAAGGAATAAAAAATGCACTTAGATGATTATCAAAGAAAAGCTGCTGCTACTGCTATTTATCCTGGCCAAGGTACATTTTGGGGATTGCTTTACTGTAATACTAAATTGAATGGCGAAGCCGGTGAGTTTTCCGAAAAAATCGGAAAGCTAATGCGCGATAATGGACTAGAACCAGATGATTTTTACACTCACATTCCTGTTGAAAAAGTAGTAGCTTTGAAGCTAGAACTTGGCGACATTCTTTGGTATGTTGCTAATGCAGCTAAAGAATTAGGTTATAGTTTGCAAGAAATTGCCGATGCTAATATTGAAAAGTTAAGCAACAGAAAAGAAAGAGGTACTTTATCAGGATCAGGAGATAATAGATGAAACTATTTAGTAAAGCTCCAGATGGAGGAATTAATTCAGGAGTCACAGGATACTTTTTAATTGAATATAAAAAATATTTTTCAATCGTATTGTTACATTTTCAAAAAGGCACAAGAGAAGCTTATCATTCGCACGCATTCAATGCAATTACAATATGGTTAAAAGGTAAAGTAATTGAGCATCATTTAGGCAAATTTAATAAAAATTGGTCTGCTGGAAGAATTAAATACACACCAAGAAGCACATTTCATAAAATCGAAGCTCTTAAAAGCACATGGGCATTATCTTTCAGAGGCCCGTGGGTTGATACATGGCAAGAATATCGAAATAATAAATTAATTACACTTACGCACGGAAGAAAGGAAGTTAATGGCTCGCCCTCGTAAAAAAACTGGACCTGTTCAGCAAAACAGCTTGCTTGAAGCATTAAACTTTCTTTCTGTTGTAACAAAGAATGAAGGTTCACCGGAAGAAACACATATTATATTGCGTAATAATCAAGCTATAGCTTTTAATGGTATAGTAGGAGCAGGACAATTAATCGAACAAGATTTAATCTCTTGCCCACACAATGAGACACTAATCAAGGCTTTGTCAAAGTGTGGGCAAGGGATTGTTTATAATCAGCTTGACGAAAATAGACTTTCTGTTAAATCTGGTAAGTTTAAAGTTATTGTTCCTTGCCTAAATCCATTTTTACTACAAGGAACGCAGCCAGATCAACCTATTGTAGAAATAGACGATAAATTTAAAGTAGCTATTGAAGCTGTTAGTTGTCTTACTTCGGATGACAATGCTCAACAATTAGTTTATAAATCTATTTTGTTATATGGTGGATCGGTTATAGCTACTGATGGAAAAGTTATTTTTGAATATTGGCATGGTTTGCCATTGCCGATTAACATTGTTATGCCAAAAAAGTTTGCCGAAGCTTTATCTAAAACTAAGAAAAAGTTAAAAGCATTTGGTAATTCTCAATCTAGCATCACCATATATTTCGAGGATAACAGTTGGCTCAAAACACAACTTTATGCCGAGCCGTGGCCGGACACAGGGCGGTTTTTAAATCAGCCCTGCTCTCCCCTGCACCTACCTGAAAATTTCTTACCAGCGCTCAATTCTGTGGCTTCATTCAGCCCTGACGGAACGGTCTATCTTGAGAGCGGCGTCTTACACTCGCATTCGTCACCAGATGTAGGTGCATCGCACGATTTACCAGGATTACCAAATCTAATTTTCAATAGTAAACAGTTTCTAATGTTAAAAAACTATATTGAAAAAATTGACTTTACTAGCAATCCTCATCTATGGTTTGGAAATAATTGTAGAGGCGCAATAGCAGGATATACGAAATGAAATATCGTTCAAAAATAGTCGAAATAGAAGCCATTCGATTTCTTGGATCATATAGTATAGATGAAATGTTTGAAGAATGGGATACATTCTTTCAACTATGTGAAATTTCGTATGATCCAATTCTTAATCTTAAAATCATAACAATTGAAGGAACAATGCAAGCTAACATAGGAGATTATATTATTAAAGGAACAGCAGGCGAATTTTATCCTTGTAAAGCTTCTATATTTGAATATAAATACGAACCATGTTAAGCCTTGACGGTTTTCTTTCTACTGAAAAGCGTGTTCAATTACGCCCTTATATTGCTCCTGCTCCTAAGCAGTATGAGCTAATAAGTGACGATGATTTAATGAATGAAGCAGGAGGAACTTTAGTTGTAGACAGTGAAAGCTATAATAATTATTTTCTAATTGCCTTTAAGAACATTAGGACAAATAAAATACTTACATTAGAATTGCCTGATGATTTTAACTCACGTAAATTAGCATGGATAATGCATAATTACAGAACAGTAGGATTTAACAGCATCGGTTATGATTTATTTATGATATGGTATAGTTATGCAAATCAAGACACTACATTACTTCAACAATTATCAAACGATATAATTTATGGTAATGAACGTAAGAAAGAATTGTTAGAAAAATATAAGTTTATAATTTATCCTACTAATCATATTGATCTAATTGAAGTTTGTCCGCTTAAAGGTAGTCTTAAGTTATACACTGCTCGCTTACATACAAAACGAGTACAAGATTTGCCTTTTAGTGTAGACAATGATCTGACACCAGAACAAATACCAATCGTAAAAGATTATTGTATTAATGACTTAGACGATACTCACGAATTATTCGATTTTTTAAAAGAAAGAATTGATCTTCGTCAATCAATGACAATCGAATATGGCGAAGATTTACGAAGTAAGTCTGATGCTCAAATTGCTGAAAAAGTTATTTCAAAAGAAATTCAAAAATTAACAGGTAAATATCCTAAGAGACCTATCGTATCAACTGGCACTCAATACAATTATATAATTCCTGATTATATTAATTATAAATTACCTCAATTGCAACAAATGCTAGAAAATGTTCGTAATACAAAATTTGAAATAATCGAACCATACGGCATAGGACTTCCTAAAGAACTTTCTAATTTATCCATTCAAATAAATAAAGGTATTTATAGAATGGGGATTGGCGGACTACATAGTTATGAAAAAAACGTTGCCTATAGAGCTACAGATAATTTGTCTATTATTGATAGGGATGTTGCTAGCTATTATCCTTCAATCATATTAAATCAAAAGCTTTATCCTGATCATATGGGAATTTCATTCCTAGAAGTTTACAAAAGTTTAGTTGAACGAAGATTACAAGCTAAGAAGTCTGGAAATAAAACAGTAGACAAAGGATTAAAAGTGGCTATCAATGGTACATTTGGTAAACTCAATTCTATGTGGTCAGTTCTTTATGCGCCTAATCTGTTCTTACAAGTTGTTTTAACAGGTCAGCTTTCGCTTCTAATGTTAATTGAAATGTTAGAAATAGAAACAGGAATTGAAGTTATTTCTGCCAATACTGATGGAATAGTTATATTATGCCCACAAGATTGTTGGGCTGATTATAATGCTACTATTTGTGATTGGGAAAGAATGACAGGATTTATTACCGAGGAAACTCAATATAAAAGTTATTACGCTCGTGATGTTAACGCTTATTTTGCTATTAAAGAAAATGGAACAGCAAAACTTAAAGGACCTTGGGCTGAAATTGGATCGGCTACAGGCACTAAGCTTGATGTTAATCCAAACGCTCTAATTTGCACTGATGCAGTTGTCACATTATTAAGCAAAAACATTCCTATTGAAGAAACAATATTAAACTGCAAAGATGTTACTAGATTTGTTACAGTTAGAAATGTGAAAGGTGGCGCTCATAAAAATGGTTATTATCTAGGTAAAACTATACGCTGGTATTACTCGACTAACATTGTAGGTACAATTAATTATATCACAAATAATAATAAAGTACCTGATACCGATAACGCTATGCCTTGCATGGAATTGCCAAGCGAATTGCCTACTGATATAGCCTATGATTGGTATATTAGCAGAACTAATGAAATTCTTGAAGAAATAGCTTATTATAAAAAAGAAAAAC
>OFQW01000206.1_pt1 | contig 11311 bp, 17 predicted proteins | sample 1542941 | NCBI WGS metagenome assembly OFQW01 (sample SAMN07774219, study PRJEB24372) | wastewater metagenome | isolation source: Exp Tend NO 90WW | collected 2016-02 | reverse complement strand
TCCCGGAGCGCCTGCTCATGCAGCTCCCAGACCTCCACGACGACGGCGTGCTTGAGCCCGTACCGGCGCGGCGTGGTGGACTCACTCACCGCTCGGCCCGCGCGGCGTTCATCTCGGCCTCGAGCGCGGCCACCCGGGCCAGGCGCGCCGGCTGGCAGGTGGCCGCGTCCAGCGCCATCCCGCCGGACAGCCACTCCCGGGCCACCTCGGAGTCGGAGACCTGGCCGTCCTCGGCCGCCGCCTTGAGGTGGGCCTTGAGCGTGGCGGACGCCATGATCACGATCTGTTCGGTGTACTTGGCGACCTTCGCCATGATGAGTCCCTTCGGTGCGGGCTTGACAACTACCCCCCATCCTAGTGGTAATGTAGTGGCTACACAAGCCGCCCGAGAGAGGCAGACCTACCATGAACGAGAGCTATGTACCCCAGCCCGGTGAGGCCGTGCTGGTCACGCTACGAATGACCGCGTTCGAGCAGCGCGGCCTGGGCTTCGAGTGCGACAGCACCGCCGGTCCGGTGATCATGTACGCCAATGAGCCCGCGGTGGTGTCGGTGGAGCGCATGCCCGTCCCGCTGGTCCCGGAGCCGACGAGGCGCGGCGCCGTCATCGTGGCGACGGTTGACGGTGAGAGGGTTGTGGGCACCCTGGCCGACGCTGCGAGCAAGTACCCGTGGTGGATCACTCCCGAGGGAGAGTGGAGGGCGTACGGAGAGCTTGCCGACGTCAGCGTGGTTTTCGGGGGCGTGGAGTTCTGATGCTGACCGACTACACCACTCCCCGCCGGGGCCGCCGCGTCGGCTCCACGCTCGCACTCGGCCCGCGCCCGATGGTGCTCACCGCCCGCGGCCGCCACGTCGTCCGCGGGCTCCAGACGCTCGGCCTGACGGCCCTGCTGCTGGCCGCACTGATGGCACCCATCCTGGGGCTCGCGCTGTGAGCGACGTCCGGACGATCTTCGAGACGACCGACACCCAGGGCGACTCGGTGTCCGTCGAGACCCGCCGCGGGAAGCCGGACGAGCTGTTCCTGGAATCGCGAGATGGCGTCTACCTCACCCGCCAGCAGGTCACCGAGATGCGCACCGCCCTCGGCGAGTGGCTGGCCAGCACCGCACCCGAGCCTGAGGCGGCACCGGAACCCGTTGCGCCCGAGCTGATCGTGGGGCGGCGCTACCGGGTGGGGCCGAACCCGACGTTTCGCATCGACGGCGAGGAGTTCGAGTTTGACGCTGCTGCGACGGTCACCCTCGCCAGCGCCATCCCCGACGCGGACGGTGACGTTCTCATCGATGACCATGACCATGACGGCATTGTCTCGATCGACCCCCGCCACCTCACCCCGCTCCCCGAGCATGACGCCCAGGTGGCTGAGCTGGCCCGCGTGGTGGCCAGCCTTACGGCCAAGGTCGACGTCCTGGCCGAGCAGCGCGATCACCTCAACCGGCACATCGACCGTCTCGCCGCCCGGCTCAACCAGTTGGAGTCGGACGCCGCCAAGCCGTCACCCCTGCACCAGGCCATCGCCGAGGAGATCCGCCGTGCGGCAGGTGCGCGATGATCACGATCGTCTACGAGACCGACTGCCACTGCGGCGGGACCGCGGCGTCCACCACCCTGGCGATGGACCAGCCTGACGTGCACGGCCAGGTCCACATCGACGTCGACATGTCCATCGGCCAGACCTACCTCACCTGCAATGACTGTGGCTGCTCCTACGGCACCGGCGACATCGAGTTCTTCAGTGATGACGAGGACTCCTGCCCCGGCTCGGACCCCGACGACGAGGACGACGAGGACGACCCATCCGCCCCGGCAGGTTCCCAATGAGGTCCCGCCGCTACTACGCCGTGCGTACCGCCGTCCGCTGGGCCATCTGGGGACCGGTCGGACTCGGCGTCTACCTCTTGCTCTGCATCGACAGCCCACTCACCCACTGACACGGGAGACCCCATGCCTCGCAACCAGTCCGACCCGCCCGACCCGTTCGCCGCGCCGGTCAAAGTGGCCCGCGCCGCCATCTATGACGACGAAGTGCCAGCCGAGGTGCCGCGCGACCGGTGGCGCCGGCCGCTGATCCTCCAGCCGGACGACTCGCTGGCGCCCTATGCCCGGGTGAGCACCGCCTGCGGTGCGCTCGACTCCGGCCACGGGCTCGGCATCTGGAAACTACGCCACGCGGCGCTCTCGATCGCCCGGCACGAGGACATCGCCGCGATGGTCGCCGGGCTGGAGTACGGGGACCCGGCGCTGGACGAGCTGCTGGAGCAGGCGTGCGACCGCTCGGCCGCGATGGTGGAGGCCCGGCACTGGGGCACCGCAGTGCACACCTTCACCGAGGCTGGGCCGGATCACCCGCGCCGGGAGTACGTGCCCGAGCGGATGCGCGCCGACGTCGACAGCTACGACCGGGCGCTGGAGCGGGCCGGGCTCGAGCTGATCGAGTCGGAGCTGTTCGTCGTGAACGAGCGGTGGCGCGTCGCCGGCACGCTGGACGGCCTCTACCTCGAGAAGCACTCAGGCCTGGTGATCGTCGCGGACAAGAAAACGGGTGCCCTGCACCCGAACGCCCTGGCCGCCCAGCTCGCCATGTACGCCGCCGCGCAGCGGTACGACCCGGTGACCGGCGCCCGCTCCCCGCTGCACCCTGATCTGGACCCCGAGCGCCTGCTGGGGATCGAGATCGTGCGGGGTGAGGGGCGCACCCACCTGCACCGGATCGACGGCTTCCAGGCCATCAAGCTGGCCAGCCTGGCCTCCCGGGTGCACGCCGTCCGGGCGGCCGAGCGGAAGCCCGCGTTCCTCTCGCCCTGGGAGGAACTGCCGGTGCCGGAGACCGGTGATCCCACCCTGCTGGCCGCGCTCCAGGCGTCCATCGACGCCGCCCGTTCGCCAGCTTGACTCACCACTAGTTAGCCACTAGGCTAGGCCGTGCCGCTCAATCGGGCGGACCGAATCAAGATCGAGATCAAGGACTGAGACCATGACCGAGACCACCGTGGACCCGTTCGCTTCCCCCGCCGACGGCCAGGGCGACTACGTGACGCTGGACGACCTGGGCGTCACCGCCAACCTGGACGGCACCGCCACCGGCCGCCTGGTGCTGATCAAGCCGGCGTCGATCCAGACCAACATCCCCGGCAAGCCGTCCGTCCAGCAGCCCAACCCCAAGCCGTACAGCGCGGTCTACGGTGAGCTGATCGTGCTGGACGGGCCGATCAACGACAAGGTGCCTGTGGTACCGATGTCCTTCCCCGACTTCCGGCTGCACCAGGGGTACATCGTCACCGACGTGAAGGGCATGTTCCAGGCTGCCGGCCTGGTCCCCGCGGGCCGGGACTCGGAGTACGCGCTGGTCCCCAAGGACGCCGCCAGGAGCATGCTGCTGGGCCGCCTCGTCAAGATCAAGAACAAGTCCAACGGCTTCTCGTGGTCCATCAGCGACGGCTTCACCCGCGCGGAGGCCGACCTGGCCCGCCAGTACCTGGCCAACGCGCCGAAGCCCACGGACCCTTTCGCGTAGGGATCATCTGATCTACGCGCCCGGCGCTGGGAAAGGGAAGCCCGGCGCCGGGCGCGTGGCGTTTCCGAGAGAGGACAATAGGGATGAGCAAGAGCTACCAGCCGTTCACCTGGGGCGACGTTGTGCCGCTGGACATGCTGCGCGTCAAGGACGGGTCGCACTGGCAGGCCACCGCGGTGGTCGGCGGGCGCATCACGATCAGGTCCACCACCGACGGTGCCACGCGGGAGGCCGAGCCGGACCCGGCCGCACCGGTAGAGATCCTGCGCCCGGTCGCCGCTGAGCCCGAGCCTGAATGGCTCCACGCGGCGCCCGCGCGGGTCTACGCCACGTCCTCCGTCACAGTGACGGGTGACGGCCACACGCCCGCCGCAGCGCTCGCCCGGGCCGGCACGGCCGAGCGCCTGGTGGCCGAGCTGGACGCGCTGGCCATGACCACCGCGGTGGCGCTGGTCCAGCTCCGGCTGTCGGCCAGCGTGCTGTCCGAGCACACCGACGGTGAGCCGGTGATCGTGGAGCCCGCGGGCGGCATGCCGGTGGAGCGCCTGCGGGCGCATCTCTTGGCTTATCACGGGGTGAACGAGGACCTGAACGAGACGACGACTGCACGGTGGGTCCAGTGGCACGACGAGCGGATGCACGTCAACGGCTCCACCGCCCGCGTCCCGCACGTCCACCGCCCGGCATGACCAGGCCCAAGCTCCGGCGGCCATGCGTGGATTGCCAGTCGCCAACGCGGCCGGCGCCCTACCCGGGGCCGCGCTGCGCCACCGACGACCGTGCAGCACGCAAGCGGAGCCGCCTCAAGGCGCGGGCCGCCTACCTGCTGCGCACGTACAACATCACCCTGGAGGCCTACCTGGCCATGCTGACCGCACAGGGCGGGACGTGTGCCTGGCCGGGGTGCCCCGCCTCGGGCAAGGCGCGCTTCCTCGCCGTGGACCACGACCACGCGTGCTGCCCAGGACCAACGTCCTGTGGCAAGTGCGTTCGCGGCTTGCTGTGCTTCGTCCACAATAGAGCCATTGGTCAGGCCGGGGACGACCCAACAGTGTTCGAGGGGGTCGCCGCATACCTGCGGCGGCCGGGGCTTCTCGCCCAGGAGGAACAGATGAGCGAGTTCAGCCCCGAGCCGAACGATGGCGGTGCCCCCGACAACCCCGGCGGTATCTCGCTGGGCGACATCGCAGAAGCGGCCGACGCCGACAACGGCGACTGATCCACGAAAGGGGCGACGATGACCAGACACAAGGCGGCCGGGCAGACCCTGGTGGCCGGCGAGCTGCGCGAGGCTCTGCGCGAGCTGCCCTACATGACGCCGGTGGAGGTGGGCGGCGAGCCCGTGCACCTGGTGGAGACCGGGGAGACCGTCCCGATCGGTGACCTGCCGGACGAGGATGACGAGCTGGACGCGCTGCGCGCGTTCGTTGCTGACATCAGCGCGGGCGGCTACACGAAGGTGCAGATCGTGAAGTCCGCCGTCGTCCTGGCGGACCTCTATGGTCTGGAGCGCTGAACGTCAGCTGAACCCCAGCCAGAGCCCGCCCAACAGCCCGGCCCATATGGCCAACGCAACCAGCGGGACGTAGAGCAGCAGTGCCCGACCGTTGACGAGACGATCGGGCACTGCTGCGATCTGCGATGCCGTGTCCCAGGAGCCACCGCCGCGCCGCTGGTCGCCCTGGTCGAGCGCGTGCCGAGGCCGCGGGATCATGCCCACCGCGCCCATCAGAGCTCGTGGTCGCCGTCGGCCGGCGGGGCGCCGTTCGGCACCGCGTACACGCCGAGCGCGGCCAGCAGGGCGGTGCCGATCGACACCCACTCCTGCACGGTGACGCTCGCGCCGCCCGCGGAGTCCGGGAGCACCGCAGTGCCGACGACAGCCAGCGCCGCCCCGAGCGCCACGCACGCCTTGGCCGCGTACTTGATGTACTGCCCCATGATCGTTTCCTCTCTCAGGCCTTCACGTTGTTCTGCCAGGTGAAGCCCATGGCGCGGGCGGTGAGCGGACCCACCACGCCGTCTGCCGTGAGCCGGTGCGCCGCCTGCCAGCGCCGGACGGCGGCGTGGGTGAGTTTGCCGTACCAGCCGTCCCCGCCGGTGCCTACCTTGCGCTGCACGGCCACCACGTCCTTGCCCTGCAACATCGGGCTGACGTGGCGCAGGTAGCGGCTGATCACCGTGGGCTTGGTCACCGTCGCGGGGATCACCGGCGTGGTCAGCGGGCCGCGCAGCAGGCGCGCGGCGGCCGGCACCACGATGGTCCGGAGCTGTTGGATACGCGTCGGGTTGGGGCACGAGTGGTTGTTGGGGTTCCAGGCCGTGAACTGCGAGTGGTAGCCGATGCCACTGCCGCCGGTGCCGGTGACCATCTGGGCCGGGTGCCCGGTCTGGCGGCACCACCAGACGATCAGGTCGGTCAGCGCGTCGACCTGTTTGGGCGTCCATGGCCGGTCAGGCTTGCCGCCGTCCGCGGTCTCCACCGACGTGGCGTAGGCGTTGCCCGCGCCCTGTGCGTCGGCCTGGCGGTCGAGCGCCTGCCACTGCCAGATCACGCCGTCCAGGTCGCCCGGTTCCCACGGGCCGCCGATGCCGAACGTGGATTCGACGCCGTCATAGCCCTGGCGCCGGAACATGGCGTCGGTGCCGGCCAGGTTGCCCACGATGGTGTGCACGATCAGCACGCGCGGCACGCCGATGGACGGTTCGGTCTGTGCGCCGAGAGGCTTGGCGACAGCCTTGGGGTACCAGAGGTCCACGGTCAGATCACCTCTCCGGCTCCGTGGGCCGTTGGCTCGGCCTCGGCGTCCTGGTGCTGATGCACGGCTTCATCCCGCAGCTTGGCCAGCTCGTCCTCGGCGTCCTGGTAGAGCTTGGCCAGCTCGTCCTCGGCGTCCTGGTAGGCCTGCTCGGCTTCGTCGCGCTCTCGGGTGACCTTGGTCAGCTCGGCCTCGGCGGTGTCCAGGCCGACGCGGAGGCGGGCGTTGTCTGCGGCGAGCGCCCCGACCTGCTGGCCGAGCGCTGCGATGACGGCGTTGGGATCGATTTCCATGGCCACTAGTCTCCCACGATGTGTAGGGCTACGGGTGGTGCCGCTCGACGTGATCCCACATGCGCTTGTCGAGTCTGGCGATTTGCTCCGAAAGGTCACCGAGGGTAGCCAGCTTGCTCTCGTCCGATCGGACTAGCTTCTCCAGGGTCTCGGTCACCTTCTTGGCGAAGCCGTTTCCGGTCGGCGCGGCGAGTCGGCGCACCTCTTCGATCTTGGCGTCGGTCTCGTCCGCACGCTTGCCGGCCCTGATTCGCTCGATCAGAACGGAGGTCACGCCTCCGATGATCGCAGAGACAGCCGTGGCGACGGTAGCAAGCGCGACCATGGATTGGTCGCTCATGCGCTGACCTGCGGAGTCGCGGCGGGTTTCACCCGGCAATCGTCTCACGCGCGCGACCACGATCCCTAGTGCGTCACCCATATGGGTGACATGTCCGCGCGTCACTCGAATGGCCTCTACGCCCAGAGCAGAATCGGGCCGATACCTAGATCGTCAGCACCTCCCGACGATCGACCCGAGAGAGAGCCCGCCATGACCACCGAGCGCATCCACGTTGTTGCCGATCTGGGCCGCGCCGCCAGCGGCCACGCAATGCCCTTCCTGGTGACCACGGTCACTACCCGTAAGCAGGTGGGCGAGGCCCGCACGGTCAAGCTGGCCGAGGCCCTGGCCCAGGCGATCCGCACCCAGGACACGCTCGGGGCCGAGCCCGCCGCCCAGGCCGGGGTGAAGTGGCACAAGGCCGCCGCCGTCCCCGCCCCGCGGGGACCGATCCCCGGGGAGTGGCAGGCCTACTGTTTCGTCTGTGACCGGGGTCTGTTCGACCACGACGGCGCCCCCGTCACCGTGACCTGGCACCGCGACCGGCAGGGCGTCTGCCTGGAGTGCGCCGCCGTCGCCGGCGTGACGATCTGGGAGCACACGCCGGTGGGCCGGACGCGCTAGGCGGCGGCTTCGAGCGCGGCCACCCGGGCAGCGAGGTCGTGGAGCCACGGGATCAGCGCCACGCCTACCCGGTCGTAGTTCACCGACTCCGGCCGCCCGTCCTCGTCCAGCTCCACCAGCAGGTGGCCCAGGCCGGGGATCGCGTGCACCTGCTCAGCGATCAGGCCGAGCTGCTGCGACAGTCCGGAGGTGCTGCCGTCCTGGGCCTCGGCCTGGCCACGGTCGTAGTAGGTGACCGGCTCGAGCGCGGCCAGGCCGGGCAGGGTGAGCGCGGTCGGGGTGATCTCCACCTTGTACCGGGCGCTGGAGGTGAGCCGATAGATCCGGCCGATCGGCGCCGTGGCGATACCCATGTTCGCGGTGAACGTCGCGGTGTTGTTGTAGATCGCGTCCGAGCGCACGTCGTTGCCGGACGGGTCACCGATGTAGATCGTCGGCGCCGAGATGTAGCAGCCGGCGCCGAGCGCTCCGGCGTCGTTCACCGACACGTAGTTTCCGCTACCGGTCTGAATGGCGGCATTGCCTCCCGCGGCGGCGTTGGCGATGGCGTTATTGCCGGAGGCCGAGAGGTAGGACCCCGATCCGTTCTGGAGTCTGGCGTTCCCGGCGCCGCTGGCGGACAGCGCCGCGTTCGCGCTGTAGAGCTGCAGAGAGGACCCAGAGTTGTCCGACATGGTGACGATGTCGCGGGAGAGCGTGAGCGACGCCAGGCCGGCGCCGGCCTCGGAGCCGACGCCGATGCGCGCGTACTTCTGGCCATCGTCGGCGCGGTCCATCAGGTCCACGTAGGCCGATGTGTGGTTGTCGACCTGGCGGGCTGCCAGCATGGCGCGGGCACGGTTGGTGCCGGTCGAGCATGAGAGGAGCATGTTGGCATAGCTGTTCGAGGTGCCCGGACTCGACCGCGCGTCCAGCCAGGCCAGGGATGCCGCCGGGCCGGACCCGTCCAGGTCCACGCCCACGCCGGTGATCTTGGCGACAGCCGAGCCGGACGACGGGTAGAACTGGACGTCCGTGGTTGCCGGGTCGACCACCACGCGTGACCCGGTGGTGCCGGTCTGCACCTTGCCGGTGAGAGTGGCCGTGCCGGTGGAGGTGTTGAGGTCCACCGTCGCCGTGCCGCCGCTGTTGTAGAGCCGGACGCCGGCCGTGTCCAGCTCGACCCGGGCTCCGCTCGTCCCGGTCTTGATCGAGCCGGACAGCAGGAGCGCGGAGCTGACCGTGCCCGCCGTGATCTTGCTGGCCGTCAGGTCGCTGATGTACGCCGAGTCGATCAGGTCCGCGGTGGCGTTGGCCGCCGAGCTGGCCGCGCTGGCGTTGCCGGTCCGATCGACGGCCACCACCTTGACGTGCGCCGCCGCGCCGGCCGCCACGAACGGGTCGGTGGCGAAGGTGCCGACGGCGGGGATCGTGCCGGTGACCATGCTGCCGTTGGCGGTGAGCTTGCCGGCCAGGGTGGCGGCGCTCGGGGTGAAGCCGGACGACGTGCCGATGTGCACGTCGAAATGATCCATGTCCAGCGGGAGGTTGTAGGTGCCGCCGCTGGCCAGGCCGAGCGTGTGCGTGACCTGCACGGCGATCAGGGAGGCGGCCACCGTGGGCGGCGCCGGGGTGGCGGGCGGCGTGGTGTCGGTGGCCGAGAGGAACGACGTGGTGCTGGACCAGGCGCCGTAGTTGATCGGTGAGGCGTAGTCCACCGCGCGGATCTGGAACTCATACGTGGTGCTCGGGTTGAGCCCGATGATCGAGACCGACGTCTGGTCCCATCCCGCGTAGGTCACCGCCCATTCGGTCGCGCCGGTCGGCCGGTACCTGATCTCGTAGTGATCTCCGTCAACGATCGTGCTGGCGTCGGTGTTGAGCGGCTGCGTCCACACGGCCTTGATCTGTGCCTGGGCCACGCCGTCACCGGGCTGGTAGGCCGAGGTGGTGAAGGTGCCGAACGTCGGCACGCCGGGGATCGACGCATCCCCCGCGCCCCCGCCGCCACCGGCCACCACGGTGCCGATCGTGCCGATGCCCGCGGTGAGCGCCGGAGATAGCGAGTCGGCCACCTCCACCTCGCCGCCGCCGGACTCCCAGGCCACCCACGGCGTGAGGTCCGTCCACACTCCGGTGCTCGAGCGGAAGCCCACCGAGTGCCCGGCGCTGATCGGCCAGGTGAGGCCGAGCACCCGGACCGGCACGGGGTTGATCGTCTGGCCCCGGAAGGTCACCTCGAACGCCGGGTCGGCGACGCCGGCCGCCGGGTCGTACACCCACACGGTGTCGCCGGGCTCGAAGTCGCCGGCCACGTCGAACTCGTCCACGCGCAGGCGCAGCTGCCGCCGCGTCCCGCTGAACAGGTTCAGCACCGCCTGAGCGCGCGCGGCGGCGTTGGCCCCGGCGGTGTCGTCCTGTTCGTCCACCACGCGGGTGATCACCGCGTCATTGCCGTGGATGTCGCGGTACGGCGTGCTCACCACGTCGGCCGAGCCGGAGGCCAGGCCGTTGCCGACCACGACCACGCGCGTCGTGGTGTCCTTGGCGGACTGCTTGGTCTCCAGGTCGCCCGGTAGCGCCTTGAGCGTGTGATCGTAGCCCGCGCCCTGCCGCACGATCATGGCCTCGGGCGTGGTGCGGAACAACGCGCTGGCCGGGCCGGCGTCCAGGGTGCCGTCCCCGTTCACCCGCCACTGGGCGTCGAACAGATCGCAGACGTAGGAGATGGCGGTGCGCGGCGTCTGGTAGGTGTGCGTGCCGGTGTAGGTGCCCGCCACGGCGGTCAGCGTGCCCGCGGTGACCGCTCCACCCGCGGGCAGTAGCGCGGCGATGCTGGCGGCGAACGTGGCGCCGGTGAGCGTCACTCCCGGCGCCTCGATCACGTCGCCCTTGCCGTCCTCGTCACCGAGCCACGCGGCCATGCCGACGCCGGACAGGCTGATCTGTTCCGAGCGGTCCACGTCGCGCAGGATGCCGACGTAGCGAGCCAGACTCAGCAGCTCGTCCCCGCGCTCGGCGGCGTTGATCCGGCCCGGCACGATGGCGATGTGGCCGAGGAAGTCCACCGCCTCGAGCACGCGGACGATGACTGCACGCGTGTCCGCCGGGTCGACGATGTCGTCGAGTTCGAAGACCTCGGCGGCGTTGAAGGCCTTCGACGACTCGTGCAGCATCGCTGTCAGGTCGCGCACCCGCTGCTCCCGCTCGGCGCGATCGGCGATGGCTTCGAGCTCCTTGCGGGCAGCCAGGCGCACCGCGCCCTCAGGGCCCATCGCACCGAGCGTCGCACCCGGCCATGCCGTCGTCAGCAGCGGCTCGTTCAGGCTGCCGAAACACATCGCCTGGGCGCCGAGCCCGTAACCGCGGCGCAGGAAGACAGCGATCGTCGGCACCGTCAGCGCCGCCCCGGCGATCAGCGCCAGCACGCTGCGGCGATCGCTGTCGGCGACCTGCACGATGACGTCGTACTGCTCGCCGTCGCGCTTGAAACGGGTCACCTGACGCCCGCCGAGCAGGGTTTCCAGCGTACGGCCGATGGTCTCGACCGGCACGCCCATGTCGGCCTCCTTGTCGCGCTTGACCTCGACCGACAGTTCCGGCTTGTTCAGCTTGAGGTCGGTATCGACGTTGGTCAGACCCGGGTTCTTCGCCAGCTCGGCGAGGAACTGGCTGGTCACCTGTTGCAGTTCCTCATAGGAGGCCGAGGTGACGATGACGAAATTGATCGGCCGCTCGCGCGGGCTCTGGCCGAGCGACGGCGGCGTCACCGGGAAGGCCAGCACACCGGGAATACCCATGAATTTCGGAAACA
>OFQW01000200.1_pt1 | contig 11442 bp, 23 predicted proteins | sample 1542941 | NCBI WGS metagenome assembly OFQW01 (sample SAMN07774219, study PRJEB24372) | wastewater metagenome | isolation source: Exp Tend NO 90WW | collected 2016-02 | reverse complement strand
TCTTTTTTTGTTCACGCCATTTTTTTTGCCAGTCAATTTCGGTATCCCATAACCCGTGACGTTCGTAGTTGCCGCCGTAGTCTAATACGGTGAAGTAAGGTTTATTAGGTGCTGTACGTGATCCCCGTCCAATCATTTGAAGATATAGAGGCAATGATGTAGTGGCCCGGTTTAAAATAACCAAATCAATCGGCGGGAAGTCCCAGCCCTTAGTGAGTATCCCAACGGATACACAAATATTCGTGGCTGAGCCGGGTGCCTTAAATTGTGCCATATCAAAAACTGCCTGGACCGATGGGATTTTACTGTGTACCTGAATAGCATTAAAACCGGCATCGATTAATCGGGTATATGTATCGGTGCAATGTTTAATACTGGCTGTAAACACAACAGCTTTATTAAAGGTTATATCTCGCAGATCCTTAATAAGCCCATCATAAACCTTTCTACTTTCAAATATTATTTCCTGGCTTTCCTCAGTGAACTCCCCTGACTTTATTTTTAATTCGGATAAGTTTGCCAATACACGGGCATAGTGTTTATAAGGACTCAAGTATCCTTCGTTTACCAATTCATCCGGTTGCGGACCCACGATACAGGCGGTATAAAGTTGAGTAAGGTGTTTTGCAAATCGCCAATCCGGCGTAGCTGTAAACCCAATAAGGTAAGCGTTGCGAAGGTGTTGTAATAGTTTTGTTGATGTACCTACATGGCATTCGTCATTTATAATAAGCACTGATTTACCTAGTGATGTAAATTGTTCTATCATGCGGGGGCGCCGTGCTAATGTCTGCACCATGCCTATATAAATTTGCCCCGGTAATATAGCCTGATCTTTTGTGGATGCGTTTATATTTCCTGCAGGTAACTCGGCGGTAAGTTGATCGTAAATTTTTTGTGATTCTGTAAGTACCAATACGGTTAAACCTTTTGCATGAGCCATTTGTGCCAACTTTATAAAAACCTTTGACTTTCCTGATCCTGTTGCAGCGCAACCAATAATGTGTTGATGAGTGGCAAGCGCTTTGCGTAGGGCGTCAATAAATTTTTCCTGGTAGGGGCGTAGTTGTATGGTCAATGTATAAAAAGAGGATGGCTTCAAAAGGTTAATGCGATTGCGCCGCAAAAACCTAGAGAAGCCAAAAAGTTATTGATAAGTGCGCAATACTTATTTGTGCCGTAAGATACTACTTTTTATTATTTGGTGTATGTTTCTATGAGAAACTGTTTCACTGGGAACGGTTTAAAACAAGGTTTGTTGCATTGTTTGTTCTTTAAAACGCTTGACTGCGGCATCGTAATAATCTTTATCCAGTTCACAGCCTACGAAGTCAAAACCGCCGTAATGAGCAGCATGTAAGGTTCAACATAAGATATCGAATTCTACGGTCAGTAAGTAAAAAGGGTTTTTCTAATTTTAGAAGGGAAGATCCCCGTCAATAGCAGGCGGCGTAAAGTCTGCAGCGCTGGTTACGGGAGTTTGTTGTTCCTGCTTAACCGGCGCTCCCCCACATAATGTAATCTGGCTGCAATTCAGCCGCAAGGTTGTCACATCCTTACCCTCCTTGTTCGTATAGGTGTTTAAAGATGGCTCACCCAATACGTGCACCTGTGTGCCTTTAAGCAGGTATTGAGCAACGGTTGTATTCTCACCCCATTTATTGCATGAGATCCACAGGGTTGTTTTACGATCACCATAACCCTGGTCAACGGCAATCCTGAATTCCAGTACTTTCTTACCGTTCACGTCCTTTACTTCAGCATCTGCGGCCAATCGGCCGAGGCAAAATGTTTGTATCATTGTTAAGCCGCTAAGGTTACGGTTCCCCTGTTTAGTGTCGGTAACGGGATTCGAACCCGTAAGCAGAACGGTAAAGTTTATAAGTACTGCTATCTTATAGAAATTATGCCGTGCGGTTATCCAGTTACGCCATACCGACAAACCGTTTACTTTATCTCCACCCTACTCACCCAGCCCAGACAATGCCAGCCCTTCATTAGTGGCTTACCGGTGGTTACGTGGGTTACTTCCCAGGATTGTTCTTCTGTTGCTGTCTGTAATATTAGCAGATCCCCAATTACAGGGGTGCGATCTGAGCGCAGCATGTAATAAGGTAATGTTTTGTCGATTACTGGTACTGTTTCTACGATTGTCATTGTTATATTGTTTTAGATTGTGATAGTTCAAGTTCAGCACAGCGTTTGATGTCAGCCATGCCATTCTCGTTTGTTTCAAAGTATTGATGCCATGGAACTTTTATTGTCGATGAGTTGTCATAGATAATACTTGCAGCCAGCGGCATACCGAAACGTGATTCAAGTTCCTTACCTTGTTGTCCCGCTAAATGCGTAATCCAACCACCCCGACAATGAGTAGTGTCGCACGAATGCCACGTTTCCATTGCTAACTTATTGCCGTTATCCTGAATAGCTTCCAAAAGTTTTTGATGGATGTTTTCAATCTTTACCGATTGGGGGTCGAGTGTTTTTTCGGTTGTTTCTTTAATACCGTTTTTATCGCTGCAATAGCTGCAATCGCTGCAATAGCTGCAATCGCTGCAATAGCGGCAAGAGCTGCAATCGCTGCAAGAGCGGCAAGAGCTGCAAGAGCGGCAAGAGCGGCAAGAGCTGCAAGAGCTGCAATTCCAACAACCTTCATTAGTTGAGTTATCGCTTTGCCAATTAGGATATTGATCAGCGAAGGATTGATCAACGCCGTTCTCTTTTTTATCTTCTCTTTGCAGGAAGTCGCTATATGATGCGAATATTTTTGTAGTCATTTTGTTTTAATTATAAGGTTAATATTTATTGGTTCCGTGTTCATACATCCGGTGCACAGTGTCCCACATAGTTGCTCAGGTAGGCTGAGGTGACGTGCGCAGGCGAAGTGGGAGCAGATAGCTGGTTCAACACTTGGCTTAATTTCAACCGGTTGCTGCTGCAAATTTACACACCTGATCTTTGCTCTATATCTACGGTCATATACCTTACGGTCATATACCTTACGGTGTGTTGCCATTACCCCGGTTGTACCATTGTACCTTCATCGATCTTGGTTGCAAGGGCGACAGGTGGGGTTAATTTTACTTTCATTTCGTCCTTAATAGCAACAACAGCCAACCCGATATCTTTAGGCATGGCGGTAAAGGCAACTTGTAGTTGAGGGAGGTTTTTACAAGCCTTCAACACTTTGCCCGCTGCTTTTACATCAGCATCAAACCTTACTTTTCGTGCCTCAGCTTCCTTCTTTTCGATAGCCGCAGGATCAATACCTGATTCACACCAATCTTTTATAAGTTGGCCGGTTTTTTCACTTATAACAAAAGATGGTTTATCCATGAATAGGCCGGTACGATCCTTTGATGCAGTTGCGTTATGTCGCTCGTCAATATTGAAATTAACGGTAAGTTCGTACTCAAAACCCTCACGGGTAATCTCTTTTAAACCTGCCTTTTCAACCTTTACCTTACCATCAACCTTTGTCATTTCATAATCCTGTTTACGCCTTACTGTTGTTATTACATGGCACTTACTTTGCAATATCGCATCAATGAACGATTGGTGCCGAGGCGTAACTTTTGCCCAATCCTGGTATTTGCCACCGAGTTTATCCATAATTTCCAGGCAGCCACCTTTGCCGTCCCACTCATGGGTAATACTATCAACGATGATACATTCCATGCCGGCAGCCTCACAGCAGCCTATCGCTTCTATATATCTTTCCGGGGTATAATCTGGGCGCAGTTCAATGGTAAGGAAATCGCCAAGATGAGCGTATAGGCTTGCACTGTTGTTCTCTGTATCAATCACAGCGATCTTTGACCAATCACCACAAAGGCCATAAGCCAATAGAAGTGCTGAGTATGTTTTACCACCACCGGCGACAGCGGACAGGCCAAGCCGTAACTTTACTTTTTTTCGGGTTGCTTTTTTTAGTTCCATGATCGTTTATTTATTGGTTTTTGAATAATTCTTATGCTACATAGATATCGCCCGGTTCAACATCGAGGGAACGGGCAACTTTAATTCCCATAATCTTGTATCCCTTAGCATCACGAGATGTATTACCCATGCCTGCATTATCATTTATAAGTTGCCAAAGAGTTTCCGGGTGCATTGTTATAAGTGTTGGCTCAATATCCATCCGCTTAAACCTGTAAACTGCGTATTGTATAGTTTCAAATGTTGTCATTGTCTTTAACTTTTCCACCCACAACACACCGTCCGCACAACAGCGTATATGATGTAGGGAGTATAGAGAATTAATTTAATGGTTGTGATCATAAATCTTAAAAGTTGCTTTCCTCGTGCATTATTTCCATCTCCCAATATTGATTAACAATATCTGTTTGTCGTTGCCGTTCTTCCATACCGTTTTCAAGTTCATCATTTAAGTATCTTACCGGCAATATATCTCCGTATTTATTTAACTGGAATTTTTCATAGGTTGACATGTTGTCTATTTGTGTTTGGGTGTATATTGTCATTTGAATTGTTTTATCTCCTGACATATTTTCAACCCCAACAAGTCACCCATCATTATCGGGTTATCCTCAATCATCATCTTCAGCTCACCGATCTTAGCAACCGCAGGTAACTTACTGTGCTTAATACCGAGGGCTAAAACTGTTTCATTGCCCGCTAATTTAAATTCAATATCACTAATAATGCGCATAGCTGAAAGGGCATTGAAGGAGAAACATGCGGTGATAGTTTGTGTGTTCATAACGTCTTTTGCCACCAATGCCCCGTACCGTTTGACTGATACGAGGCTGGTTACGTCCTTCCTGAACTGTCAGGAAACAGGATGGTTAGTTGTATGAGCAGATAAATATTTTGTTGTGGGTAAAAGAACTTCTGTTTTCATTATCAACATTCATCCATAAAAAACCATTATCGTTAATCTTATAACCAAATTCAGCTTGTTTTTCTTTCCCTTTAAATACAACCATATTCAAGCCATTATCATCCCTGTTAAACCTAAGTATTATCTCCACTTTGCCCCTTTTTGCTATGGGCATAAAGCCGCTAAGTTTAACTGAAAACCCGTTATCTATTGCTCCGAGAATAAACCCAACTATTTCAAAATTGGTATTAATATTATCTGCCGTACCATTTCTGAAAATCTCAGTAACTAAATGGCTAATCTTTAAATCGTTTGTTGTGTTCATAATTGACAGTTTTTATTGTGAATGATAGAACGAAGATAATAATATATTTTACAAAATATAAAATAAAGTTATCCACATTTAGGCAAAACTTCTGTCCTTATGGATTTTGTTAATGAGCCATACTTTTTGACAACCTTGTTTTTTTCAGTAGTAGTAAGGTATGCAGATACTACTTTTACCTTATCAGCGCTCTTTTTTGCCGGCCTTCCAGCGCTCTTTTTCTTAGCCATAATGGGTTATTTTTGCACAATATAGAAAATATATTTGTATTTTACAAAATATTTTTAGATATTTGTTTTCCGGGAAGTATGTTCATCCCTGGATGAGATACTAAAGGAAATAAATCTAAAATGAAAATAAAAGGAATTATAGCGTGCGAAGAAAGCCAGGCCGTAACAATGGCATTTAATAATCTCGGCCATGATTTTGATAGCTGTGATATACAACCATGCTCAGGGGGCCACCCGGAACACCATATACACGATGATATTTTCCACGTACTTCAAAAACATGGTTTATGCCTTGATTTTTTAGGAGGCCACCCGCCATGTACCTACTCAGCCAATAGCGGTGTAAGATGGCTTTACAATAAGGATGGAAGTAAAAATAAAGAACGCTGGGAGAAAATGGAAATGGGCGCATTGTTTACAAAGTCGCTGTTGTCCTGGGTAAAAACAGTCGATGTGGATATATCGAACAACCAATTTTACACAAACACGCTATTGAAATTATTGGTGAAAAGCCAACGCAGATAATTCAGCCCTGGCAGTTTGGGCATGGTGAAACAAAAGCTACTTGTTTATGGCTTGTAGGACTGCCAAAGTTAATTCCTACCAATATCGTTACGGGCCGTGAACAAAGGGTATGGAAGATGACACCTGATAAAGCAGGGCAAGAGGGCAAGAGGGCAAGAGAAAGAAGTAAAACATACCCCGGTATTGCCCAGGCGATGGCAGAACAATGGGGATTATTTATAAAATCTAAAATGAACCCAATAGAATTATCAAACAACAATCTCTTAACAGTTAAATAAAAAATGAAAATGAAAACAATTAACAGCGATTTATTAAACACAATCACATCAGGAGAAAAGATAGCGGTTGAAAGAGGATGTAATAGTAAGGATGGATGCTTTTGTTCGGGTAAATGTCATGAAATAATTGGATGGTATATTAACGGAAAGTTTGTCCGAAACAATGTTAACCATGCAAATGATATAAAGTACTTTAATAAAGAAAAAAAGGATTGAATTTAAAAAATTATTTTTTTATGACAGAACAAGAATATATAAACGTAAAGGAATTGGGTTATGTGGTAATTATAGTTAAAATACTGCAAGACATTACGCCAGAAATATCTGAGTGTATAGAAAAAGGAGAGTTTGATGAAATATACCGAATGGCTTACCAATGGCAAAGCAGATTATTTTCAAAAATAAAAACTACCCAATAATCCCCTCCCCCTGCGAAAGTGAATTGGATTAATTGATTTGGATAAAATAAAAATTAAAAATATGAATGCAGAAGAACGAAAAGAAAGGAATAAAAGTTGCCAGCATATTAAAACCTATTACTGCATGGTTACAGGTGGCTTACGATGTCGGCAATGTAAAATATGTTTAGGCGATAACGGGCAACCGTATGTGAAAGAAGGGGTGTTTACTCAAGCTGAAATCGAAACGCTGCAATCACAGGTTTATAAGATTACAGGTAAAGGGGAGGTAATGATGTTATTTAATAAACTATTGGGCGTTTCTTCAAACTGAGTTCTTTAACCCCAAAGGGTAGATAGACTGACGGGGGAAAAATAATTATGCGGGATTGGCTTATGTGAAAGCATAAGAGGAAGCTAAAGAACAGAGGGTGAAAGTCCTTCGTCCCGCTACCTTAACCAACTAAAAAAAACAGATCATGGCAGAGATTACAGGAATTGACAAGAAGATAATTTTTAAAACTGACGATAATAAGATAACCAATATATTCATTGTTTGCATGGAAAGTTTTGGACTAACATCATATCAAGTAAAGTTTTCTATACGGATTTCAGATGATTTTGACGCATGGTATCTTATAAACTCTATTGATCCATTGAAAGTATTTGGAGGGAATGCGGGAACCTATATTGAAAGCCCACAATCAATAGTGTGTAATGAATTTGAGATAATAAATTTCGTTATATCTAAGATGCCCGCTGATTTTTACAGCATGGCAAATAATTCTAAGCCCGTAAAAACACAATCAGATTTTTTTTAACCACCCCCTCACAAGGGATGAAGCGCATTTATAAAAGCATTTGCATCACGTAAAACAATAAAACACAAAACTTATAATCATGGAACAATTATCTATTGAAAAAGGAACGAAGGAAAATTTTGTTAGGTCTCGTTATCCTGATGCACATTGCTTTAAGTGGGCAACCTTGTCTGTTTATATTCGGTCAACTTTATGCGGACGTATTTCGGGAATATTTCGCACCGAAGAAGAAGCGTGGAGCAGTGCAGTAGAATGGATTAACACCCAAACCAAAACACAAAACTAAATAACATACACCATGCCTACAATGACAACAGAAATATTAATTACCGCACTTAAAAAAATAATTGACCCTATTTCATTTATGCGTTCTGAATTAGAGGAAGGGGAACAATTAGACGGATTCTATGCAAATGAATTATCCAATGATGCGAATTACTTAAAGAATATTGCAAAAGCCGCTATGCACTCCTATGCCTCCAGTAAGCAGGAAGGGCAACCAGATGCAGATAATTTTATGATGTATGTAATGGCAACAAGAGATTCATTTGTAAAAGCTATTGATGAACAGAAATGGGATACGCTATTACGAACAAAAGCAGAAGATTTGCTTATCTGTTTTGACCAGATGCGTGAACGCCTCCACTCCGAATCCATCCCGTCCCCAGTACAGCCTACGCAAGAGTGGATAAAAGTGGTTGAAAACTTAATGAGTGAAATTAAACCAATTAAAAAAGGTAATTGGAATATGGAAAGCGCATACGAACATGCAGAAAAACTTTTACTATCCACCCCACCAGTACAGACAGCAGGGGAGCAATGGATATTAGAGAAAGAAAATAAGCCCGATTTTGGTATCCCTGTTTTAGGATGGAATGATATTTATGGAAGATGGATTTATACCTACGAACAAATTGGCGGCAAGGATAGCGTATGGGGTAATTGGCATGACGGAAAACAACTTGGTGTATTACCTCCTACCCATTGGTGTTACTTACCTCAACCACCAACCCAATAAGTAAAACAAACAAGTATGAAAATAGAAAATCAAGTATGTTCTTTAGAACAAGCAAAGAAATTAGATGAACTGGGTGTTAAGTATAAAGACTATCAATATGCTTATGTTGATTTTACTACCGCTTCGGGGCAAGAGGCTGTTTTATGTCGCCCTGCATCTCATGTTGAAGAAAGACAAAGAGAATGGGCTTGGTTTATGGTTGGCTCTCATTCAGAAGAAATAACCGCAGAGATAGATGAAGATACAGTAAGTGCAGATGGCGGCATATATCCCGCTTTCACAGTAGCAGAGTTAGGGGTAATGCTGCCACTTAATTGTGATTCAATAAAAGATCAGACTGCTAGTAAGGTGATTTTTTGGGCATGTAATGAGGGTTTAACGGGAGATTGTAATGAAGTAAATGGCGCAAACGAAGCCGAGGCCCGTGCCGCCATGCTCATCTATCTTCTCGAAAACAATCTAACCACACCCGAAGAAGTAAACACCCGATTGAACAAACAGTAAATAAAAACTTAAAAGCAATTTATATGAGCAGAATGATAAAGTTTAGGGGAAGATTCAGTAAAGATCATCCTTGGGTATATGGGGATTACTATAAGTATTATGACGGTAGTTTTATGCACGTTATAACTTACATTGATACTGAATTAATGCAAAACACATTATGTCCTATTGATGAATATTCACTCGGTCAATTCACCGGACTTTTGGACAAGAACGGAAAAGAGATTTATGAGGGGGATATTGTAAACTACCAGTACAGTAAAGACGCAACAGCATACAAAGGAGAAATTTATTATAACAATAAATTTGCAGCATTTTGGATTAAGTCAGGGAGCGATAGCGGCTTTGCCTTGTTAGGTCAGCAACAAGTAATTGAAATCATCGGCAACCTATACGAAAACCCAGAACTCCTTAACCAATAAACCAACAACGAATGCCTTGTGATTATAAAAACTATCCCGTAAACTGGAAAACAGAGATAAGACCAGCTATATTAGAAAGGGATAATAATTGCTGTAAGTTTTGTGGGGTTGAAAATTATTCATTTGGATATAGAGATAATAATGGTAATTGGGTAACGGAAAAAGTATTCAATGGGCTTAATTCATCTGATGGAGATGAGTTGTTTAATGGGAAGTTCCCAAAAAGAATAAGAATTATTCTTACCATTATGCACCTTGACCATGATACCACAAATAACAATTACGATAACCTTGCCGCAGGATGCCAAAAGTGTCATTTGAATTACGACAAAGAGCATCATAATAAAAACACAAGAGCCACAATAACCAAAAAGAAAAAACTTCAATCACTATTTTAAAAACCAACAACTACCATGACAGCTTTACAGATGAATAATTACATACGTGAATATATTGAAAGGTGCATTGGAGCGGGGTTATCAATAGGGTATGATAATAATTTTGATATTATGGATAAGGAACGGGTAACTCAAAATATTATATCCTCTATGCCGCCAATACCAACAGTTAATAAAATTATACTGGATGTAGCATCTAACGCCTGGGATGCGGCAACCACATCAGTAGTTAAAAATACGGTATCAGGTGAAGGGTACTCTAATTTTAATATTGATAAAGAAGTAGAATCCAACAAATCCAAATACCTAAAAGACCTGTTCGGGGAAACAGATCGGGGAAATTAATAAATGTATTGAGTGTAAATACTAAAACAAATTATATGGTACAGGAAGAATTAAACAAGGGGAAAGCCCAACAACTTCTCTCCAGCCCCTCTGAAAGAGAAGGGGGAGAAGGGGAGGCGAAAAATGGTAAAAACGATAAGCAATGAAGTATATAGTAACATTTAGTGGTGGTAAGGATAGTTTAGCAACGATTATCTGGGCAAAAGAAAACCTTCCCGACTTTGATGTTGTGTTTTGTGATACCGGATGGGAAAGCCCTAAAACGTATGCTCACATTAAAGAAATTGAGGCATGGATTGGTAAGCAGTTTATTACTTTAAAATCCAAAAAGTTTGAGGACTTGATTGATCTATTCATTCAGAAAAAACGTGCTGCTTCAACTAAGGCAAGATTTTGCACAGAAGAAATGAAGTCAAAGCCAATGATTGATTATGTTCTAAGTTTAGAAACTGATATTACGGTTTTACAAGGTGTACGAAATGAAGAAAGCGAAAGCCGTAGAAATCTTAAAATGAAAGATGAATATTTTAAATTCTATGTTGAGCCTTACGGGTTTGATAAAAAAGGTAAACCAAAATTTCATACTTACAGAAAACATGAAGTATTAGCAACGTACGATACCATGACTACGGATGTACTTAGACCAATTATAAAATGGAGTGCAGATCAAGTATTTGATTATATTTTTAAAAGTGGCATCAAGGCTAACCCTTTATATTATGAAGGATTCAGCAGAGTTGGATGTTTCCCTTGTATTATGTGTACTAAAGGAGAAATAAGACTTATAGCAGAAACTTATAAAGAACGCATTGATGAAATAAGAGCCTTTGAACAAAAGATTAATAAAACATTTTTCCCTCCAAATTATATCCCCGCTAAATATTGCAGCCTAAAGCATATAAATAAAAAAGGTATCGCTATAATGTGTCCAACTATTGATGATGTGGTAAAGTACGTTATGGATGACCCAAACCAAACCAGATTGTTTGATAAGAAGGATACTGGATGTATTTCTTTTTACAATATTTGTGAAACTTAAAATGAAAATAATATGTCGGTAACATTAACATTAGAACAAGAAATAAAAATAGTCAATGACTTAGGTAAAAATATTGGTTATGGGCATTTGATGTCTTTAACATCTGCATTATGGAGAAAGATGTTAGTAGAAAAATATGGCTCACCAGCCGGGGCATTTATTCCAACTATTATTCAGTTCTGTAATAAAGAGGGGAAAGAGTGTGCTGCAAAGGATATTAAAAATTATGATGAAATTATAAAAAATAATTGTGGGTAATCCTTCAATTACCATCCTCACCAATTCAATAATCT
>OFQW01000198.1_pt1 | contig 11453 bp, 18 predicted proteins | sample 1542941 | NCBI WGS metagenome assembly OFQW01 (sample SAMN07774219, study PRJEB24372) | wastewater metagenome | isolation source: Exp Tend NO 90WW | collected 2016-02 | reverse complement strand
CGAACAGGTCGTCGGCGAGCTTGTAGCCTTCGCGAGCCTCTTGCTCCCACGTCACCGGCCACAGCGGGCCGCAGCCATTCGGGCACGGCTCGGTATCGCTATCACCAACACCGACCGTTCCGCTCAGAATGTAGAGCGTCTTGCGCACCAAGCGGAAGTTGCAGCGTGCGCAGTGCACAACCCCAGGCACCACGTCTGCGCGTTGGGGCCTAACAGGTTGGTCAACCGGAGAGCCAACGGCATGCGCCACTGGCTCGCTTCGGGTCTTGTCGCTCATGCCGTTGTCTCCCGGTTACCGCCGACGTTAGAGCGCTTGGCTCACTGCCCGTCATCCAGGCTGCCGTCGTCGTACTCTGCGGCGAAGCTCTGCGCCAGCCGGTCGTGGAATGCGTCGTCGCTCTTGTCGAACAGGATCTGTTCGCAGTACACGTCGGGCTTCGACTCCAGCAGGAAGTGCGTCGCGCATGTCCAGGCCTTGGCCTCGTCCTTCGCTTCCGGCGTCATGCGCTCGCTGCGGTCAATGGCCGCCAGGTGCGGGCACTTCCGGCACTCCTGCCCCAGCGCGCACCGCAGGTGGTTGTCCTTGAGCGGCGTAGCCGGCCGCGGGTCCAGCCCGCACATCTTGTAGCTGTCGGGCATGCCGCGCTCGCGCTCGTACTGGAACAGCAGCACCATGCGCGGCACCTCGTCGCTGATGGTCTTGGCCGTGTACATCATCCGCGGGAACTCCTGCCCCGCAGCGCGCAGCCGGTCGCTCTCGGCGTTCACAGCACCGTGCCACGCTCCGTCGCCGCAGCCGCGCTGGTCGGTGCCGCGGTTGGCTCGCTCCAGCCGCATGCCGCGCATGTAGGCAGCGCCTTCCTTCAACTGCTCCAGCATGTTGCCGCGGTCGCTCGCGTAGCGGCGCAGGAACACGCCGGCCATGTGCCGGTCCTTCTGCTCTGGCGTCATCTTGTCGTGGTCCATGCCGGCCCACTGCCACAGCTTCTCGTAGTCAATGCGGTCGGCCAGCGCGCGCAGTTCGTCGGGGTCGTTATAGCTCGCCATCTCTTCCTCGCTTCGGAACCGGCGCTCTAACAATTCGCTCGAGCGGACGGCCTCCAGGGTTGTTCAATGGCCCGCACCGAGCGGGCCGCCTCTCAGCTCAAACGTTAAGCCCCAATGCCCGCTTCGCTTCTTCCCATGAGGCGTAGAAGCGGAACTCGTCTTTGCAGCCGTTCGGCAGGTACGGCTCGGCGGCCTCGAATGCCTCGCACGCCGAATCCAGCGCCGCACGAAGCGCTGCGTGCTCCTGCACCAGCCGGCGGGCCTCGGCCTCGTCCACCACGCTCGCCACGCAGGTTCGGTCGGCATCGTGGCGCGGGTAGTCGTTGGTCGTGGCTGGCGCCTCGCCGCTGATGATGTAGAGCGCGTCGTTCTGCGCGCCGATGTGGAATGGTCGATTCACGTTCGTCCTTTCAGAGATAGCCTTCGCCGCCGCACTCTCGGCAGGCGGCGTTGTCGCCGTGCATGCACCATCCTTGCCCGTGGCACAGGTCGTCGCAGCACTGGATGTCGTTCCCTTCGCCACCGCAGGCCCAGCACGTCACCAGCTCGCCGAGGTAGCGGCCGTCGTCATCGTCGTTCCAGTAGTGGTCATCGTTCCAGTGCTCTTGCTCGGGCTCTGGCACGTAGGGCGCTCGTGCGTCCTCGGGTTGGTAGCAGCCAAGCAGCTCCAGATGGAATAGCGCGCGTCCTTCGTGGTCAAGCGGGTGAGTCTCCATCGTTGTCGTGCTCCGGCTGCAGGCTTAACTGTGCATTCGAGCGAACCGCGGGTAAGGGCGGCGCGCTCCGTCTAGGTCACTTGCGCGGTCCGCTCAATGCGGCGTTATGCGCCTTGCGCGCTATCGAAAGCAGCACATCACGAAACGGGTGCGGCGTGCCGTTGCGGATCGCGGTCTTGTTCTTCCCGCCTACCATCGCCACCACGCCGATGCGCCTGGCTTTCTCATAGCCGTAGCGATCGATCATCCATTCGGGCAACCGCTGTGCCCCACGGCTCCAATTCAACTCAGGCAAATCATCGCGCGAGTTCGGCCGCGCATAGAGCCATGTCGGCTTTCTGCTGGCGTGTCCGTAGTGACCCTGTTCAACGTAGCAAGTCCACCCGCCGAACTTGTCTGCCCACATCCACCCTACGCCGCGCTCCGGCTCGACAAGCCCGAACCATTCCCAGGCGTGCGAGTCGGCAGGATGCTCAAGCACGCCGCCATAGTTGCGCACCGCAGTGAGCGCGGCCGCAAAGCACCCGCCATCGTCACCCTTGCGGTATTGGTGCGGCTTCCGCGTGCTACCGTGCCAAAACTTACCCCACCGCTGGCATGGGCTGTGGCACACCACCGGGTGAGGACCGCTGTACTTGCGGGCGTCGCGCGCTTCGTCCCACGGGTCCACGCCCGGCACGCCTACATAGCAGCCCTTCGGCTCCACGTAGAGCGCAGCAACCATGCGCGGCTCCACCACGGCGCATAACTGGTCGCTCGAGCAGACATGCCCCTGCGAGGCGTCGGCGGTCTGCGAAAGTTCAGCGAGGGGCATGCTGCTCAGCTCCAACGTTAAGCCTCAATTCCAATGCCGTGGTCTTCTTCGATCGCTCGCGCGAACTGCTGCCAGCCCCAGCCCTTGAGGAATCCGTCCAGGCCGCCCGGCATCATTTCCGCCAGCTTCGTGATGCGCTCATCCGTCAGCGGCGGGCGTGGCTCGAAACGCGCCTTCGCTTCCTCTCGTCCGCGCTTCCATCCAAGCTGGTAGGCGTGGTCCTGCGCATCCTTGAATGCGTCGTCCACCTTGTCGTTGATGTAGCGCGTTTCGCGGTGCCAGTATTCGGCCATCGCGTTCAGGTCTTGCTGATTCATCGTGCCTCCGTTGTTGCAGGCTTAACTCGTCGGTCGAGGCGACCCGCCGCAGCGGGCCGCCGGCATTCTTTGCAGTAGGGGCGAGACGGATAACGACTCGCTCGATCCGACCAAGGCCGGCGTACTGTTGTCGTCCATCGAAAGTCCTTTTCGGCCTTGTCGGCTCAGCTCCAACGTTATGCCGCTTCTTTGCTGGGCCACACGTTGGCAGCGCGTTGCGCACGCCGGCCTCCGTCAGCATCAGCAGCCCGCCACGGCTCGTAACCAGGCCAAGCACCACCAGCCGCACCGCAGTCGTGGCGCCGCTGGCGTTCGTCTTCTCGCCGTCGTTGCGCACAAGGCATCCGTAGGCGTCAATGGTCACAGCGCCGGCCGTGCGGATGAACGAAAGCGTTCTGTCTTGGGCCTTGGTCAGCTTCATGTCTTCACCTTTGCAATGCGCAGACGTTCGGCTGCGTAGTGGTCGCACGTCCCGCGCAGTTGGCACACGTCTGGCGTAAAGCAGGCTTCGCATTCGGTCACGGTAGCAACCACTGCGATAAGAGGCGGCCCCTTGATCGTGCCCAGCGCGATGTGTGCCAAAGTGCTGATCGCTTGGTACTGCCCATTGCGCACGGCTTGGGCGCTCTCCGGGTCCGATCCGCACTCGCGCTTGAGGGCCTCTGCCTGCCTGGCGCATTGCAGCAGCGCCGCCCGCAGCCTGTCAACCTCGCGTTGCTGGTACAGCCACGCAGAGAGCGCCGCGTCGTGCTCGCCCATCTTCGGGTCGCGCATCCAGTAGTTGTCGGCTACGTTCGCAAAGTCGCGCATCCAAGCCACAAATGCAGCGCGCTCCGGCGCCAGCGGCATAACTGGTTGGTCAACCGGACTTGCGCCGGCAAGGTTGTTGTTCATCGTTACTCCTGTGTGGGCGCAAGCCGGTTACCGCCGACGCTCGCGCCGCCGGGCACCGGCGAAGTTGTCGACCACGATCTCGCTGGCCAGCGGCAGCAGGTATTGCGGCGTGATCACTTCGGCATGCTCCAGCGAGCGCCCAGGTCCACCGCGCGGCCGTTGTTCAGCGGCAGCAGCGTGGAGCGATCGGGCAGGGCCACGACGTTCGGAAGCCGCGGCAGTTCTGCCCAGCGCACAACCTCCACGCACTCGCCCTGCGCGTCGACCCAGCCGGAGTCGGAGAACTCCGGGCCAACGTAGGCGCCGAGCTGGGCTTCCTGATCGCCACGGGCCCACACGAGCACATCGGTGTCTGCGTCTGGCATGTCGCCCGGCAGGGAGTGCAGTTCGATCGTGATACTGGTCACGACTCTGCCCCTTCGAGCTTCGCGCCGACGGCCGCGATGTGCTCCTGAGCCGCATCGCTGGCGCTTGAGATGGCTTGCGTCGACTCGCTGTGCGCCGCGGCCAGGCCGGTGGCCAGAGCGGCCTTCGTCTTCTCGCGCCCGCGCGCGGTGCGCGTTCCTGGTCGCGATGTCTCGACGGTCACTGATTGCGGCGGCACGCCAGCATCTGGATCTCCGCCCTCGGATCCTTCTTCGTCGTGGCCGTCGTCATCCGGACCAGCGCCGCCAATGCTGCTGGTCTGCGTGAAGAGGTCCGTAGCGTCGCCCTCGCCGTTGCCTTCGCCGGCTGATGCTCCCGGGTGATCGCGCTCGAACGCCGCCGTCGTGCCGTCGATCGCTTCGGGCTTCTTTTTCGGTGCCTTCAGCGTGATCGCGATGTCGTCGCCGTTGTGCATCAGCAGCTTGCCGCCCTTGTCAGCGTCGATGTCGCTCGTCCCGACGCGAAACGACAGCACGATGCTTCCGCCTTGCTTGGCCTCGACGTGGAACTTGTCGACCTTGCACCCACCGAACTGCATGGGATCCTGCTGGTCGATGCCGTAATCGATCGCCAGGGTCCATCCTTCGTGCGCGGTGGTCAGAGCGTGCTTGTCGAAGCTGTTGCAGCGCAGTACCGGCGTGGCCGGCTCCACGCCGGGAAGCTGATCCTGATCGTCGACGGCCTTGTACAGCGCGTGGCGGATGCTGGGGTCGATGACGTCGAGCAGCGTGTTCGGCGCTTCGATCTCGAGGCGCATCGACACGGCGGGCTTTTCGTCGTCGCCGTGCTTCTCGACGCGCGATGTGATTGAGGCGAGGCGGGCGTAGGTGAAGGTCTCGATCTGGAACATCGGTCAGGCTCCGTGGTTGTGAGTGGGCTCGTCATCGAACACGAGGCGAGCGATGCGGCAGGCACCGTAGGCCTCCAACTGCTGTGCGCGCTTCATAGCTGCCTGGCGGCTGGCTTCGTGCACGTAGGTCTCGTGCACGATCGGGCCGCCAGAGTCGACGCCCCAGCGCGGGTGGGCCTTGTCGTTCTCGCAGACGACGACCCAGATTTCCAGCTGCTTCTGGGCTGCGCTCATGCTGCGGCTTTCTCGCGGCGCGCGAGGCGCACCGTCTCGACGTGCTTCTGCAGGCTGAAGCAGATCCGCTCGAAGTCGCTCTCTCGGTAGAGCTTCGCGGCGCCCTGTGTACTGCTGTGCGGGATCCTCAGCGCCTCCGAGACGAACTGCGCGGTCATCGTGACGCCCAGTGCTTCGCAGATCGTCCCGAGCTTCAGCGTCGCCGGTTCGTCGGCGCGCGGCGGCAGCGCGACGGGCGCGACGCTCTGCACCGGCGCCGGCGCCGGCGCGGCAGCAGCCTGATCCTGTGGCGCTGCCGGCGCGACGGTTGCCTGCTGCGCAGCCGCGGCGCCCGCTTTCTCCGCCTCGGCCTGGCGGTGCGCGCTGATGCGCGACTGAACGAGCACCAGGAAGTCGTCGGCGGCCTTGTGCACGAGCTGCGCGAGGTCCGGGAACAGGAACCCGAAGCCCTCGGACGCCGTCAGCTTGTAGGCGCCCAGGTTCGCCCGAATCGCCTGCGCCTGGCCGCTGGCTTCGATCTTCGCCGCCGCCAGCGCTGCGTCGAGCTTCGATCGCACGCTGTCGATCGTCTTCAGGCCCTTGATCGCGGCGCCGAAGTCGGCTGTCACCGGCCGCAGCGTGGCCGGCGCAATCTCGGCGTTCAGCCCGGCGATGTGCTCGGCCAGCGCGGCGCGCGCCTTCGAGACCTCGGATTCCTTCAGCTGCTGCTTGCGGCTCGTCACCAGCTTGTCGAGATCGAGCCGGACGCGCCGGGCCTCGGCGCTGATGTCGTCCATCGTGCGCAGCAGTTCGTCGATGCTGGCGGTCTGGCCCAGCGCGTGCTGCTTCGCTGCGTTGATCTTGTCCTCGACCTCTGCGCACCACTTCACCGCCTTCTCGGCGTCGGCGAAGTCCTGATCGGTCTGCAGGTCGCGATTCACCGAGCGGATCGCCGCCAGCGCGGTCTGCTTGAACGCTGGCAGGTTGCTGGCGACGACCTGGCCGCGGATCTCGATGGCCAGCGCCGGCAGCGTCTCCGGAGCGCGGCCGACTGGCGCGACGGGCTCCGCCTCGGGCAACTTGTAGGCGGCGAGGTCGGCGGAGAACTGGTCCCAGCCGCGCAGGATCTGCGCGCGCAGTTCGGCGTCCGGCTCGTACCAGACGTGATGCATCTCGACCAGCTGGTCGTCGGCGTCGAACTCGCTGGCGACGAAAAGCACGCGCTCGCCGCCGCAGACGTGGAGTTGCTGTTCCATCTGCACGCGGTAGTGCAGCGGCAGCACATCGGTGCCGGCGCCGACGTCGATCGCGCGGAACGCAGCGCGCAGGTCGGCGTTGAGCGCCTTGTGCTCGAATCCGCGCGTCTCGTCGAGCGTCAGCCCGTCGAAGCTGGCCGACAGCCGGCCGTTCGATCCGGTGATCGGGTAGAGATCCTCGCCGACGATCTTCTCCGCGTGCGGCCGGGCCAGGGCCTCGAGCCGGTGCCCGTTGTCGAATCGGCGCTGCTGGCCGGCGTCCACCGCCTCGGCGACGCCGGTGTGCATCTCGCGCAGCAGCTGGTCGCGCGTCTTGTAGGGCGAGACGCCGAGCATGGCGGGCGCGTCGGAGGCGTTGAAGTGGTCGGCCCGGTAGGCCAGCCACTCGGGCGAGCCCTGTTGCAGTTCTTGGATCTTCACTGCTGGCCCTCCTGCAGCTCGGCGGCTTCCATGTCGGCGACGAAAGGATCGGCGGCGGCAGCGGGCGCCGGCGCTTCGTTGACCTTGCCGAGCGCGAGGATCTTGGCCTTCTGCTCCTCGCTGAACGTCGCCTTCGTCGACAGCATCGCCAGCAGGTCTGCCGCGGTCTTCTTGCCGGACTCGACGACATTGCGCCAGGCCGGCAGGTTCTTGTCGAGGTCGGACTGCAGGTAGGCAGGCAGCGACGGGAGCTTCGACAGCGACTCGACCACAGCGGCCGGCGACATCGCCCCATCCATCTCTTGAAGCTCGTCAGCGGTGTAGATGCCCAGCAGTGCACCGGGGCAGTAGGCGCGCGTCCAGTTCTTCACCTGCAGGTAGCCCATCTGCTGCTTCGGGTTGACCTTCCACAGCGGGCTGTTCTTGACCTGCACGGACGCGGCCGACAGCCACTCACCCCAGGTGATCGCGGTCTCGCCACGCAGCACCGCACCGACTCGGCAGCGGTCGCCCTCGTACTCGTAGCTGAAACTGCCCTTGATCGCGCCGGACTGCATCACGACGGCATTGACAAGTTGCGCCTCGTAGCCGAGCTTCCCGTTGATCACATGCGCCTTCTGCGCGACGGCGAACGGGTTCAGGCCCCAGATCATGGCCTGCGTGACGATTGCCAGGCAGTCGCCGATGTTGCCCTTCAGTTCCTTTGGCACGGACAGCGCGCTGTTGGCCAGAGCTTCGGCCATGCGCCACAGCTTGTCGAAGTTCTCGTCCTGCAGCAGGTCGAGCGGCGTGAAGCTGCGCTGCACCAGGCGATCGAAGTCGCTGGTCTGTTGCTGGGTTGCAGTCGCTGCAGCAGCGGCGACGGGGCTCAGGTGATGGGCGGCTGCGTTCATGAGTTCTCCAGTTGGATTGGTCACAGGTCACATTCGAGAAACGCGATCCGCCCGCGCAGCACGCGCGTCTGGAATTCGCAGTTCTTCAGGTACTCGACGCCGAGCATCACGCCCGCGTCTTCGTAGCCCTGGCGCTCTTCGGCGATGCAGCGCAGCTGCCAGCGATACCAGCGCAGCAGGACGGCGCGGCGCATGGCGCGTGCGATGCTGACCAGCGTCGACGGGCGTCTGTAGTCGAGGCGTGCGCCGCTGTGGCGCGTGCTGTCGCTGGTGATCACGACGCGCCCCCAGCCTGGATGGCCGCCAGTTCGCGCGCAGCCTCGGCACCGAACCCGATGCGACGGAACTCGGCGAACAGCTGATCGACTTCCCGGGCCCGCTCGCGCTCGGCGCGCCGGCGCTGCGTGTAGGCCCGCGATTGCTCGAGCAGCGCGCGGGCGGTCTCGGGGCGAAGGTAGGCCTTCATTCGCCGCGCTCCCGATGCCGCTCGAGGTGGTCTTCTTCGTCGCGCAGTTCTCGCCGGCTGAGCGACATCGCCGGGTAGTCGGGCGCCGTCACGTCGTCCATCGCGGCAAAGGCGTCGAGCAGGTGGTCGTGCGCCTCGCCGAGCACCGGGACGTAGGCCATCGCATTGGAGAAGACGCCTTCGACGCAGGACAGCAGCGCCACCAGGTTCTCGTGCGTCTGCGGCAGCCGGCAGATGAGCGCGGTGATCTCGTTGACTTCGACGACGCGCGGCGCTGGCAGCGGCTCGCGATCGTGCAGGGCGTGGAGGAGGGCTCCCATGTTCGTCGCCTCCCTCAGAACGCCGCGCGGTACGCGATGTACCGCGGGGTCAGGATCAGGTTGCCGACGGTGACGCCGGCGGCGGCGCCGGCCATCGCCATGGCGAGGTCACGGCCGCGCACGCTGCCACGGTCAGCGGCGGCGATCAGCAGTCCCGCGCCGGTGCCGGCGGCGAAGCTGAAGAGCGGTGCCTGCGTCTGCAGCGTCACGGCCGCGGCGACCATGCCGCTGCCGGCCACCTTCAGCGCGTCGTTGCGCTTGCTGGTCTGGGCCTGGGCCGCTGTTGCGAGCAGGGCGGCCGCCAGAATCGTCGTTGTCCTCACCGGGTTCTCCCGCGCCGCTTGAAGTGCAGCGCATGGGGAGATATTAAGCGCCTCGCTTCGCAGTGTCAAGCGGCGCGCTTAACTTTCTTCGCGGGAGGCAAGAAGCGGGGCGCTTGCAAAAATGAAGCGACGCGCTTAACATGTGCGCATGGACCTGAAGTCATACGTTTCCGAGCGTGGTGCGCAGAGCCGGCTGGCGCAGCAGATCAACGCGCAGCCTCAGCTGGTTTGGCAGTGGGCGAACGGCGTCAAACCCGTCCCGGCCGATCGTTGCATCTCGATCGAGAGAGCCAGCGATGGTGCGGTGACGTGCGAGGTCTTGCGCCCCGACCTTCATTGGCACAGGAACGCCGATGAGTCGTGGCCCTGGCACCCGCATGGAAAGCCGCTGCTCGATCTCGCGACCGCCGAGCCCGCCAAGGCGGCCTGAGCCATGCCCATTGCAACGGGCTCCCCCGCGGCCGGCACTCCGGACCGGGAAGTTCATCGCGCCGGCCGCGCGGGGACGCCCACCACTTCTGGCCACAACGTGCCTACCCGTCCTTCGGTCGATTTTCTGCGCGAGTGCTTTCGACACGACGAAGAGACAGGCGATCTGTTCTGGCGAACCAGGCCGCCTGCGCACTTCGTCTCGGCGAGGAACATGAAAGCGTTCAACGCCGAGTTCGCTGGTGCTAGGGCCGACCTCTCGACCTACCCGACCAAGGGCTACCGCCGCGTTCGGTTGAGCATCGGTGGAAAGAAGTTGGCCATCAGTGCGCACCTGGTCGTCTTCGCGCTCGTGCACGGGAAGTGGCCTACGCACGAGATCGATCACATCGACCGCTGCAAGACCAACAACTCCCCATCCAATCTCCGCGATGTTCCCCATTCCGAGAACATGCGGAACCTCCCGGTTCGTAAGCCCCGCCTGCCGCGTAGGGGGCATCGTCCTTGAACCGCGAACCGATGCGCCAGGTCATGCGCCAGCAGATCGATCAGCACCGCGACGCGCGCAGCTCGCGCCAGTGCGCGCAGCAGCAACACGCCGAGCTGGCCAGCGCCGCGGCACAGCCTCAGCCCATCACCCGCGTCCCCGGATGGACGCACGACCCGCGCCTCCAGTGCGCGCCTGACGAGATGCCATTCGGTGCGGGGTTCGCGGCCGCAGGTGTCGGCGTCGACATCACCACAGGGAGATCATGGAAGTGAACGTCAAGCGCATCGTTACGGTGGCCGCGCAATGAGCAGGCCGCACCAGACCCGAGCCGGCTGGCTCTCGGCCATCAAGGCGCAGATCCACCCCGTGGGCGAATGCATGGAGTGGTCCGGAACATACCTTGGCAAGACGCCGATGGTGTACTGCCCACGCGAGTACATCAGGCCCGGCAACTCACAGGGCCGGCACTCTCTGCGCAGCGTGCTCTACACGCTCGCCACCGGCGAGCGCTTGCCGGCCGGGAAGATCATCCGTCCGCGTTGCTGGAACGAGCGCTGCGTGCACGAGGATCACTTCCAGATGCTCGACCGCACCGAGCAGTCGGGTGAGCAGTCTTCGCGAGGCGAACTGCAGACCACGAAGGCGCGCATCTCCAGGACGCTGCTGCTGCGTTCACGCAGCAAGATCGATCGCTTCAAGGCCGACGCGATCAAGGCATCCACGGATTCGCACGAGGTCGAGGCGGCACGCTATGGCGTCAGCGTCCAGACCATCACCGCCATCCGCCGCGGCGACGCGTGGGCCGAAGTTCTGCCAGCAGCCTCGGTGTTTACGTGGGGAGGCAGTCTTTCATGACCGTATCCACAAGTGCCGGCATGCCTCGCCCCGCCGCATCATGGCTCTCGACCGCCGCTTGGCGTCTGTCTGCCAGCGCACTGTGTTCGATGGCGAACGGATTGCACGAATGAGCGACTACCTCAGCTTCGACCTCGAGGAGTTGGCGGCGTGACCGAAACCACGCTCCCCGATCCGATGGTGCCGCCAGAGGTCGACCTGCGCGACTTCGGGTTTATGCCGCTCGACGTGCGCACGCTTCTGACTTCGTCGCTGTGGATCAAGGCAAAGAAGGATCCTCGTGTCGCGCATGCCGCCGTGTCGCTGTGGTGCGAGTGCTGGCACCAGGTGCCGGCCGCATCGCTGCCTGACGATGACGAGGTGCTGGCGGACCTCGCGCGCTGCGACGCCAAGGAGTGGTCGCGCATCAGGGATCGGGCGCTGCTGCACTTCGTCAAGTGCTCCGATGGCCGGCTGTACCACCGCCATGTCGCATCGAAAGCTCTCGAATCATGGGAGGCCAAGAAGTCCCAGCGAGCACGCACGGCGGCCGCCACTGCTGCACGTGAAGCGAAGCGACGTTCCGAGCAAGAAGCACGCGACGTTCAACGTAACGCACAACGTGACGAAGCACGCGACGTTGAACGTGACGAAGTACGTGACGTTCACCAAGGGACAGGGACAGGGACAGGGACAGGGACAAAAGAGAAAGAAGAGAGCGCGCAGAGTGTTCCAAGGCCGCAGC
>OFQW01000194.1_pt1 | contig 11661 bp, 19 predicted proteins | sample 1542941 | NCBI WGS metagenome assembly OFQW01 (sample SAMN07774219, study PRJEB24372) | wastewater metagenome | isolation source: Exp Tend NO 90WW | collected 2016-02 | reverse complement strand
CAAAAAAATTATTGTTGTATGACGTTAAAAAAGATGGAAGAAATTTTAGAGGCGGGCTATGATATTAATATTGTAGCTCTCCTCTATATTTACAAGGAGGGGGGAATGACAGGGAGCATGAATGAGAAAATAGCGGGGTATGTAGGGATGATGGAGAGGAAGGGGCTGTTAATTGGAGGGAGAATAACAGGGGCTGGAGAAGAGCTGCTGGAGATGTATGAGGGAGGAGTTACTGTCACTAAAGAGGAGAAGAAACAAAAGAATTTAGAGGAGATATTTGACAAGGTGCAGGAGAGACTTATTGCCTTAACAGGGAAGAGACAAATACGAACAGATATATTTGGGAAAGCATATAACTACCTCCCAAGTAAATACGATTTTATTACACGGCTAAAAGGGGTGGTGAATAAATATAAGCTTAAGGATTTAGAGAAAATAGAGAAAATCCTTATAAATGTCATAGAGAAATGTCATAAAACAGGGAAATGGTTTCCCCTTATGGTATATTATATGACAAAAAACGAGGTGAGTACATTAGCATCAGACTACGAGGGGTGGGAAGAACAAACAGAGCAATTAAAACAGGAATATGACGGAACAAACATTTGATAAATTAGAGGAAGAGGTAGGGAAGGGAATGGCTGGAGATGCAGAATCCCTTACGATTGGTATGCCTAAATTGGGGAGATATGCTAATTGGAGAAAGAGGATATTTACATTAATATTCTCTTCGACAGGAGCTGGAAAGAGTGCTCTTGTGGATGATATGATGCTTAACGCATGTGAGGACATGATGAAAAATGGGAACAAGAGGGCTAAATTCATCCTATTCTCTATGGAGAGGAGCAAGCATCTTAGAGTGGCAAAATGGGTGATAAGGAAAATATTCCTAGACCAGGGGATTGAGATACAGCTCCCCAAATTATTGGGGTGGTGGGACCAGAAAATGTCCAAGGATGAGCATGACCTTTTTCTAATGTATAGGGACTACATCTCTACATTATTAGAGGACTATATAGACATATACGAGGGGGCTAAAACTCCTTTAGAAATATACCATGTGCTTAAACAATATTATAAAGCTAATGGCGTATATGAGAAGATAGACGAATATAAGAGCATATATTTGCCAAATGATGAAGATAAGATGTCCATCCCTATATGTGACCATATGGGGCTAATACGTACAACAAAAGATTTTCCCACAAAGAAAATGGCTATTGATGCTACGGTGGGACATTTACAACGCTTCAGAGATTATGAGAGTGCTAGTCCATGTGCTATTATGCAAGTGAATAGACAAATGTCCTCCCTCTCAAATGCTAAAGATGGAGAATATGAACTTAATTTAGACATGGTGAAGGAGAGCGGAGACGTTGGAGATGCTTGTGATATAGCTATGAGCTTATACAACCCTATAAAATTTGGGCAAAGCTCTAAAACAGGCTATAATCCTGTAGATTTTATAGACAAGAATACAGGAGCTAATTATTTTAGAAGTATACAAATTGTCAAAAGTTCATATGGGCTTGATGATTTACGTGTCCCCTTAGCTTTTAATGGCTTCTGTGGACAATTTAAGGAATTAGGAAGGAGGAAAGAACTTGATGAAGGACAATATAAAACATTAATTGATAACATATTAACTAAAAAATATTTTTTAAAATGAATATAAGCAGTTTGCCTCCCAAGTTACGGGAAATGGCTGAAAGGAATAAAACAGAAAAAGGAGCTACAGGGTTAGCATCAGCATTTGTTTGGAGTAATTCTCCAGAGGGTCATGTTTTTTGGAGCAAAATAGAATCAGGAAAAATACCTAAAGAATATACACAATTATTAAACATAAAAACAGAAAAAATGCAAAAAACAACAGCAATTTCTCTTGCAAAGGCAAGAGCCTTCCCAGCTAAAGACCTTGTAAACGGGCAGGAATTTTTAACAAAACAGGGGAAAATACATATTGTTAAACAGAAGAATGGGACAATATATGTATGTAGTAATTATATAGAGGTAGATGGGGGGAAACCTCGCCCTATGCCAGCAGGATATAAATATGGGTATAACCTATTTTCATATTCTGTTGTAGACCTTACATGTGGAGAAAGGTTTTCAGCTTTTAAATCTGTAGAAGAAGTGGCAGATGTAAAGATGAAGTTTACAGAGAGCTTTAATGTTAGGGGAACATATGGCCTATTAAAAGCTTTTAAAGAAGAGGCCATAGAGTTAGGATGGGAATGGGTTGGAACTGAATTAGGAAAGGGAGCTACCATGATGGGATTCTGGGGAGATGATGGGCAATTCAGTGGAGCTACAAATTCAGGGGGGTATACATATGACCTTCCAGCAGAATGGGAAGATGCTCTATCATCAGCTGGAGAGAAAGAAGAGGTGGATGATGTGGAATATGTTAAATGTATGACAGATGATTATACATCAGATGGTATTACAAAAGGAAGGATATATAAGAGAGATTTGTCCTATGAATGCGTTTATGATTATAGGATAGAGGAGGATGACCAGGGGGATGAGGCAACTTGGGACAAAGATGATTTTGAAGCCTCTACAGAAGAGGAATATGATGCACAAGGAGTGAATATTAGCTCTGTTGGTGGCTACACCATCAATATTAAAGAGGTGAAAATCAATGGCTATTTGCCAATGAAGATGGTGTGCATTGGATGTGTTGATAGTCAGCAGGTATATTCTTTAGGAGCTTTACAAACTCTTAGAGATGTTATGTGTTCTGATGATGGCACTAATGAAAAAGAGGGGGTGACGTTTACATTAGAGCAAGTGGAGGCATTAATTGAAGCATGTGGAGGTGAATAAAAGAGAAGAATTACAAGAGAAATATAAGAATGAATGGCTCTCCAGTTCAAGGAGGGCCGTTCTCCTCTTAGCCCCAAGAATTGGGAAGACAAAAATAGCTATAAATATTATAGAAGAGGCAGGATATAAGAAAATATTAGTGGCCTTCCCTAGAAACGATATAAAAAGTAGCTGGGACAATGAATTAGACAAATTAGGGGTGTTATTACCAGGGCTGGTATATACAACATTTGTTTCTCTACATAAACATTTAGAGGAGCAGTGGGACCTTATAATAATTGATGAAATACAAGAGGCCTCTGATAATGTATTGGATAGGGTGCCTAAAGAGGGGGATATATTATGTCTTACAGGAACAATGACTAAGACAACAGAAAATAATATATTAGAGAGGACAGGAATATATGTATGTTCTGAATATACAATTAAAGAGGCTGTAGAAGATGGGGTGATATGTGATTATGAAATTAATGTTCATAGAATAGAACTAGAAGGAATAGAAGCCCATAAGTTTAATATACTTAATAGAAGGCATATGAAAGCAGAGGGCTCCTATAAGAATATGTTAAAGCTACAGATGATAGGGCTTCTACAGAAGAGTGAGGTCAAGGTAGAATATACCAAAGCTTTAATAAAGAAATATGAAGAGGAGAGGCTATTAATATTTTGTGGACAAACAGAAATAGCTGACAAGCTGGGAATACCTGTCTACCATTCTAAGAAAAAGGAGAAACAGATATTTGACGATTTTTGCAAAGGGAATGGGCAACATTTAGCATGTGTTAAGCTTATACAAGCTGGAATAACAATTCTTCCTATTAATAGGGGGATTATTAATTATACAAGCGGAGCATCAGAGGATTGTGCTCAAAAGATATGTAGATTTTTAGGGAAGGAGCTATATGCTCCAGGCAAGAAGGCTATAATAGAATTTCTCTCTATAAATGAACCATTTGACCAACAGAGAGTGAAGACAGCCTTAAATATGTTTGACAATTCAAAAATTAATTATATATGAAAATAGAAGAGGGAATATATCATATTACACAAGGAACAAGTGAATATATAGTTCGAGTTCCAACACAGAAATACATTTGTATCCCATATGGTTTCTTTTCTATGTCTTTTGGACATGTTGATAGTGAAAAACGTAGACAAGCCACTTATATAGAGCAGAGATGGTTCTTAGCTTGTGAAAAATTGGACACATTCATTCCATTAGAAGACATTAAACAAGAAACATATGAAATATATTGAAACATATTAAATAAAAATAAATATATCATTTCTCTTGGCAGTTTCAAAAAGGTTTCGTATATTTGTATTGCTTATATAGAGATTATAAACTTATTGTCCCTAATTTTGAGATAGATTCCCTCTATATAAGCACTCAATTTTAGGGACTTTTTATCTTTATGAGTATAGGAATTTATAAGATTACAAACCCAAAAGGACTAGTTTATATAGGGCAGAGTAAAGATATTGAAGGAAGATTTAAGGATTACAAATCTTATAATTGTAGATGTCAGATAAAGATATATAGGTCTCTGGAGAAATATGGAGTAGATGACCATTTTTTTGAAGTGGTTGAAGAATGTTCTTTTGAAAATCTTAATAAAAGAGAACGTTATTGGCAAGATTATTATAATGTTCTAGATAGAGAATTAGGTTTGAATTGTCAATTAACAAATACTGAAGAAAACCCTAGAATTTTTTCGGAGGAAACAAGAGAGAGGCAATCACAGTCCAGATTAGGTAAAAAACATTCAAAAGAAACAATAAAAAGACTTTCTAATAAAAGTAAAGGAAGATTTAATAGAAAGGTAATAAATACAGAAACAGGAGAAATTTTTGATAGTATTGAATTAGCTGCTATATCTATTAAAATGAAATATAGTAGATTTGCTGCACAATTAAGAGGACAGAATCCTAATAAAACTAAAATGAAATATTATGAATAAATATACTGAAATATCAATAGAAGAACTAAGAAAACAAGAAGGCAATTGGGCTTTATGGATAGAGAAGGAAGAAATGCATAAGGAATTAAAAAGTATTTTTGGCTTTTGTAAATATCAAGGACCCTGTGGTTATTCCAGTTATGGTACACACGCTTCTGCTCATAAAACTTTGCTTTCTGCCACAAAATATTGGACAGGACAAAATATGCCTTTTTTCGTAATAATAAATAACACATATGAAATATACTAATTGGTGGACAAAAATTCCTGAAGATAAGTGGGAAGAGGTAGATGAATTTGGGGATATGTTTTTTGAAAATTGTAATTGGAGTAGAAACAACAATACAAATCAACACATATATTGGGAGGAGGGACATAGTACGCCTACTTTGGGAATTGGAAATAGCCCCTATCAACAGGGATTTATAGAAATTCCTTGGGAAGAATTTGAAAGGAGTTTTCTAATGAAGATTATAGATTATCAAATATATTAAATTATATAAATGAGAAGACAAAAGAAAAGGAAAATGAAACAGAAAAAGGATTATAGACAATTTGTGCCTACAAGCATTGTACATACTATGTTTGGGGCCAGACTTAATGTAAATAGATGGAATCAAAACCTAACATGGCCAGGAATGGAGGAATTAGTAAAGAATTAACAAAAAAGATTTGGAAATATTAAAAAAGAGGCGTACATTTGTACAAAATAAAAAGAAATATGGCAATAACAGGAATAAAATTACCAGATGATATAAGTGAAACAACTCAAACTGATAGTCGAGACCTTGTAATTGTATCCATTCCCAAAATGGGAAAAGGAACAATATTAGGAGACTTTACTAAAAAGAAAAATGCCTTAGTGTTGGACCTTGAAAAAGGAGGATATGAATATATAGCAGCTAGAAAAATGTCTGCTTACGAGACACAAGAAATGTCTACAGGAGAAGCTTTTGATAATTATACTAAAATAAGAAATGCTCTCTTGGAGAATAAAGGAAAATATGACTATCTAATTATTGATGGTCTTAGTGACCTTGATATATTTTCAGAAATAGGTGGAACATATGCATATATGGAAACTACTATAGGTCAGGGATTTAATAGAAAAGAAGGTAAGAAGCTAAAGTGGGGGGAACCAGGATTTAAATTAGTTACCACTCTTCCTGATGGAGCTGGGTATAATCATACAAGAAAGTGGTTTTTAGACCAAGTGGAGATATTTAGGCGTATTAGTCCTTATAGGATATATGCTGCTCACATAGTAGATAAATACATTAAGGATAATAATAAAGAGCAAGTTGTGGGAAGTGAAATTAGTTTAACAGGTAAACTTAAAGTAATATTTGCCTCTAAGGTAACAAGTCTTGCCAAATTAACAGCAGATGGAAAAGACCGTTATTTGAATTTTGAGGTGTTAAATGATAGTATTATAGCTGGTAGTAGAAATCCCAAACTTAATGGAAAGATACTAATTTCCAGGAAGGAGGAGGGAAAAGATGTTGAAACATTTTGGGAAAATATTTATAGCTAATGGTAATTTATGTCTTTTCTGATGAAAATTGTCTTCCTAAATATGTAGGAAAGGCTAAAGATTTATCTAAAAGGATTAAGGAACATTATAAAGACAGAATTAAGTATAATACGTGGTTTTATAGATGGTTAAATAAGCAAATTAAAGAAGAAAAGGAGGTATTTGTTGATATTTTAGAAGAAGTATTTGATGATAATTGGCAAGAAAGGGAGAAATATTGGATAAAGCATATAAAGGAGCTTAATTATGAGCTTACTAATATGACTGATGGAGGAGATGGAAACAACAATCAAATATTTTCAAAAGAAACTATTAATAAAAGAAATGAATCTAGAAAGTGGTATAAGCCTAGTGAGGAAACAAAGAAAAAGATAAGTGAAGGACATATGGGTAAATTTGTCTCTGAAATTACAAGAGGGAAATTAAGACAAGCCAATCTAGGAAAGAAATATACTGAAGAACAAAAGCTAATATGTGCAAAAGCTGTAGATAAGTTTGATTTAGAGGGGAATTTTATAGAAGATTTTCCATCTCTCACTCATGCTGCTAATTCTATAAAAACCAGAAAAGGTACATTAGCTAATGTTATAGGTAGGAAGAAATCTCAAGAATTTTTGGGATTTATTTGGAAGTATAAAATTAACAAAATATAAAAATAAATAAACAATGAGTGTAACAGGAACAAAAAAAGTAGAACAGGAAGGATTTGCTAAGAAATATGGTATTGGATTATTTTCTATAGAGGGAGTAAATCTTAGTAATAGTGAATTAAAAGAATTAGGATTTTATGTGAAAGAGGGAGAGGAAGATGAGGAGAGAAATTTCCTATCAGAGAGAGAAGGAGTGGATGTTGTAAGAATTGAAATGGCTTGTAGAGAGGTGACGACAAAGGAAAGCCCTGTGTTGAGGAAATTTAGCTTTTTTATTGAAAATAAGGAGAGGGAAAGTCAAACCACTCCAGGAAATTTTCAATGGATAAATAATCAGGGGGTGTGTTCATATGCAACAGATGTGGACAACTTGCCAGAATGGTTTAGAGAGGGGAAAGATGTAAGGAAAGCTCTTGCAGGAGAAGAGCAATTTATGAGCTTTATGAGGGCTTGTATGGCTGTTAATTTTAAAGAGGGGGGAACATTAGGCTATAATATTAAGAAATTCTTTAAGGGAAATTTCAAAGAACTAATAGACGACCTAAAAAGTGACTACCTCTCTACAATTATTGTAGCCCTTACAGTGAAGGAGAGAGATGTTTTAAATGAGGATACAGGAGAAACAGAGAAGAAAGAATATGAAAATTTCTATAATAAGGCATTTGCTCCAGGAAGCATGTGGAAATTTATGCAGAATAAGAGAGAATGGACAGATGAGGATGTGAGGAAATTATTAGCAAGAGTGGAGGCAAATGAGCAGAAGAAGAGGGAGAATAAGGGAAAACCAATGGCTGAACGTAAGAAACTTGATTATTTGAATTCTTTAGAAACTCTTATAGCAACTATGGCTTCTCCAGAATACCCCTGTAAGGACAGGCATTATTTTGGAATGTTAAAGGAATATGTAGCAGGAGATGATTTTGTGGGGAGTGGGAATGTTCTCACACAAGAAAACAATGATTATTAAACAATATTTTATAATAACAAGGGGGCAGAAATGTCCCCTTTTTTAAATTCTATTATATGGAAAAAGACATTGTATTTGGCCCAACATATGGGTGGAGGTTCATGGAGGCCGTAGATGGAACATGGAGAGCAGCTCAAGCAGAATATGCCAGCGAATTAACAAATAATTACAGCTCTGTACATGTTATAAGAGCTAAAGATGTAAAAACTATTAAACAGCTGTTGACAAAACACGAAGGATTGTCAGCAGAAGAAATTAATAAATTATATTAAGACATAATGCCTAAAAAGAAAGAAGTAGAATATCTAGTAAATGCTAATGGATGTCATATTTGTACATCACATGCTCCTAATGGAGACGGATACCCGTATGCTAATTTTAATGGAGAACTATGGAGACTTTCTAGATGGGTCTATACTCAAAATAATGGAAAAATACCAGAAAATCTTGTAATTAGACATACTTGCGATGATAGACTTTGTATTAATCCTAAACATTTAGAAATTGGGACGAAAGCAGAAAATAATAAAGATAGAGCAGAAAGAAAACGAAATAGAAATCAGAATGGAGAAAATAATAATATGTCTAAATTAACAGATAAACAAGTATTAGAGATTAGAGCAAGTAATCTATCTGGCAGTAAGATAGGCACAATTTATAACATATCAGCATCATTAGCTAATATGATAAAATCTAAAAAAAGATGGAAAAATTTATGAAAAAATTACTAATTATTATAGGGCTATTCCTTAGCTCATATGTACATGGACAATTTAAAGTTCCTGATACATTAACGGTAATGTTGTGTTATAGTGATACGGCATGTAAATTTGATAAGGGAAGCGTTATGTCTATGTACAATAGCCGATGTATTTTATATAAAAGGGCACAAATAGTGCATTGGATGTATTTTGATGAATTTTTAATGAACAAAAAGCCCCTCCCTGGAAATTTCAAGGTGTGGTATTATAAACCAATTGACAAATGAATGACGTACCAGGAACACTCTGGGATAGAGTGGAAAAAGCTGCTCATATAGAGGAGGAGGGGAAGGTGATAGACCTTATATCCCTTGAAAGAATATTGAAGGAATGGTTTAATAACGAAGAAGAAGCAATGATATATTAAATGGTGACAGGAAAAAAGAAAGAGAATATTACGAAGGGGTGGCTATTATCAAAAGTAGACCCCCTTTCTATTTTTCAGGCATATATGCCTTGGAAATTTGAGCTTAATAGCATGTGTAAAAATCCCTTTACGGAAAAGGATAGAAGTCCTAGTATGATTATTGGTACAAAAAAGGGGGAGATTACATTTAAATGCTTTAATAGTGAGGAGAGAGGAGATTGTCTCCAATTTGTCCAATATAGGTATGGACTTTCCTTTAGGGAAGCCCTTGAGAAAATAGCAAAGGATTTCAACCTTTTAGAGGGAAGAATAGCTGAAAATATACCAATTAAGCAATTTACCCCTATTGTCCATAAGCCAAAACCTCCTGCTCTTATACAGGTGAAAGCAAAGCCTTTTAGTGAAGCTCATTTAAAATGGCTGGAGAGCTTCCACCTAAGCCCAAGGAGCCTCGATATTTTTCCAGAGGTGAAAATGGTGGCTATAAAAAATTGGGCCTTAAATAGGTTAAATATGCCTCTAGAAAAAGGGGAGATGGCTTGGGCTTATATTTTTAAGGAAAAATGGGTGAAAATCTACCGCCCAGAGGCTAAAAAGAAGGACAAATGGCTCTCATCAGTTCCTATGGATTATATTGTAGGGCTGGAGGAATTAGAGCCATGTGATAAGCTGTTGATTGTCAAGAGTATGAAAGAGGCTTTCCTAATATATGAACATTTAGGGATTAAGCCCCTTGTTATACAGGCAGAAAATCTAGCTTGTTTTACACAAGAGAATATTGACAGAATTAATAGCTTATGTCCTAATGTCTATTGTAGCGCAGATGCTGATGAGCCTGGGAAGAAATTTAATTGGGCTGTTACATATTTAACGGGATGGAAGCATATTAATGTTCCTGACCTATACCTCAAAGAGGGGATAAAGGATTGGGCTGACCTTATATATGCACATGGTCCACAGCCTATTATAGAACATTTTAAAGAAAAATTTATATGAATGATAAAAGACTAGAGGCAGATATAAATGATGCTGCTTCACAAGCAATTAATTTAATAGAGGAGCTTGAGGCAGAAATTGAAGACCTTAAGGGGCAATTAAGAGGGTGGCAAGAGGAAGTTGACGAAAAAGACTCTGAAATTGAGGAGCTTAAAGAAGAGATAGAACTGTTAAGAGGAGAGGATAGTTCTAATATCAGGATGGTGGAAAGACAAGGGCCAGTTAAATCTTTCATAGATGGTAAAAAAAGAGAACAATTAAAAGAAGAATATAGTACATACTAAATGTTAAAGAAAGATACATTTGTAGAGGCAACAGGAACATGGTGGCCATATATAGAACCTTTCTTTGACAAGGGGGGATTTGAGCCCATATATGCTAAATTGAAGGAGAGGAGTGGGAAGGGAGCCCATATATTCCCTAGAAGTGAGCATACATTTAATGCTTTTAAATTCTGTACTTATAAGAGTGTTGTAGCTGTGTGGGTGGGGATGTGCCCCTATCATACAGAAATTAGAGGAGAGGGAATAGCTGATGGACTAGCTTTTAGTTGTAAGAATGACCAAGAGGCTCCGTCCTTGAAAATACTTTTTGACGCAATTGAAAATGACTACGGGACAATATTCTTTGAACGTAGCCCTGATTTAACATTCTTAGCTGAACAGGGACTCCTATTATTAAACAGCTCCCTAACAACAGAGAGGGGAATAGCTGATAGTCACAAAGAATTATGGAGACCCTTTACAGAATATTTGGCAAAGGAGGTGTTTTGTTATTTAACAGGTCTCCCTATTATAACATTTGGCAATAGTGCTAGAGATATGGTGGAGCCATATATGACAGATGGACATCTGTATAGACACCTCAAACACCCTAGTTTTTTTAGTAGAAATCATATTCCTATGGAGCATAATAATACATTTAGCTGGATGAATGATATGATAATTGGCAATGTGGGAAAAGAATTTGAAATAAGTTTTACACCCAAAATTTAACAATTTCTTAACATATTCCTCTTGCATAATACAAAAGGATGTCTTATCTTTGTACTAAATATAAAAATATGTTTATACAAAAATACACATTAAATGAAGACTATTTTAAAAAAATAGATAGTAGGAATAAAGCTTATTTTCTAGGGCTTATGTATGCTGATGGAAACATATGTGAACAAAAGAATAGTAAAAAGCCATTAATAAGAATAAATCTTGTTGAAGGAGATAGTAAGCCCCTAGAAATTCTAAAAGAAGATATAGAATATACTGGGCCATTAAATTATTGGGTAAAAAAACCCCCAAGACAAAATCAAAAAGTATTATGTCTTAGGTCTATTATTATTGCGGAAGACTTAAATAAATTGGGCTGTTTTACAAGGAAAACTAATAATTTATCTTTTCCTAATAACTTACCAGACAAATATTTTTTAGATTTTTTAAGAGGATTTTTCGATGGAGATGGATGTATAGCCAAGGTTAATGCTAAAAACGTAGCATGGATGATAATTGGATTAAGAGATTTATTAGATATAATAAAAAATAAATTAGAAATACTAGGATTTCATCCATATATAATAGAACCAAAAGAGGGAAAATATAT
>OFQW01000190.1_pt1 | contig 11836 bp, 20 predicted proteins | sample 1542941 | NCBI WGS metagenome assembly OFQW01 (sample SAMN07774219, study PRJEB24372) | wastewater metagenome | isolation source: Exp Tend NO 90WW | collected 2016-02 | reverse complement strand
GTGATTGCCAAGCCTGACAAAAGCAGCAGCGCGGCGGCGGTGGAAGACAGCAAGGCTCGTAACCGAGGCGGGGCAAATCACTGATGGCCGGGCTAGAGGAATACGCGGCTCTGTCCTTCACGCCACAGGGACAGCAGGCGCTCAGCCTGGCCGATATGGTGCTTTCGTACGACCACGACCACGGGCAGCGTCTCGCAGCGTTTGAGTACCTAAAGCGCGACGGCGAGGAACTAGAGCCGATGGGCGCGAATGGCTCGCGGCTCACCTACAAGATCGTGATCATGGGCGAGGCTCCGCTTACTGCGGGCGGGCCTCCCATGTCTGCCGGTGCTCGGTATCAAGCCCTTGTGCGTGCGCAGCGCTCACAGCCTCGCGGGCTGTTGGTTGATCTGCGACTCGGTCGCTGGCAGGTTGGGTGGCGGTCTATCCGAGCCTCCGAGGAACCCGAGCAGGCGATCGACTGCATTGAGGCCACGCTAGAGTTTACCGAAGATCAGGTCGACCAGGCGCTTGCTATCGAGGCGCAGCCAACCCCGCAAGCTCGGGCCAATGAGGCCATCAACGCCTACTCAATCCTCGTCGCAGCTTCTCAGCTCGTCTACAAGGCGTCACCATCGGCTCTCATGCAGTCGGCCCACAACACGGCAGAGCGGTTTGCTGACACTGCGGCGGCGTTCGTAAATGCGGCGCTGACGGCGGCAAACACTCCGACGGTCGACCCCACGCTGCGCACACAGCTTGAAAACATTGACAGGCAGCGAGAGGCGTACTTTGCGGCTCTCGATGACACGCTAGCGTTTACTCAGCAGTCAGCGGTGAGCCTTGTACCGTTTCGGCATGCCGCGTACATCACCTATGCGGCCAGCGTCGAGCTACTGCTAGCCGTCGAGAATTTGAAACCACAGGCGTTCGAGTTTGTCACCCCGACGCAGATGACGCTGCTGCAAGTGCTGACGACGGTCTATGGCTCAGATGCGCAGTCGCATAGGCAGGAAGCCGAGGCGCTGAATCCGTTTGCGCCACGAATCCAGATCCCAGCGGGCTACAGGCTCCGGCTCATTACGCCGACGGTGCGACAGTGAACTCGACCCAGCGCGAGGACCAGAGCACCGAGGCCGTGATTGAGGTCACGAACTCGCCGCAGAACACCTACGGTGGCATTTCTGGATCGGCGGCTGTGCTTGGTCAGGCGGCAGTGTCCTCGGCGGCGGCGGCGCTGTCGGTCGATTACGCTCCGGTGTCAAGCCTCACGACCACCATCGTCAACACGGTCGCGTTTTCGTACTCATCGGACGTTTGCCAGCTTGGCGACCCGTTTTCCGTGCGGGTGCCGGACCCTCGGGGCATCTATCGAGACAAGTTTGTCAAGGGGCAAACGATCAAGCTGTCGATGCGCAACCCGAACGTGGAGGGCGGCGGGCTCACGACAAAGTGCCTCGGGATCATCGTCGACCGGGTGCGGACGTGTAACAGCGGTGGAACGGCGCTAGAGCTAACGTGTGCTGACCTTGGCTGGCATTTGCTCAACTGCGACGCCCCATACTGGAAAGACGTGCAAAACGGCACGCTGTACGACCTGCTGACCGACCCGGAGTGGATAAGCCCGACGTGGGGAATCCGCGACCTTGCAATCGACAACGAGACAAACCGGCTCATCAAGCAGCGCATCAACCAGGGGCGAGCCGAGCAGGCTATTTTGCTACAGCAGGCGCTCGGGCTGCTGACCTACATCCAGGTAGAGCCCGGCGACAAGATCGCTGACCACCTTGCGACTTATGCGCGGCGGTTAAACCGGCTGATCAATGTCTCGGCAGACGGCTACCTACAGATTTGGCGGCCCGACTACAACCGAGATCCGCTGTTTGCCATCGAGCTGCATGAAATCGACGACCCGGCGCGGAACAAAAACAACGTGCTCGACGTGTCGATTAGCGACTCGATCAGCGACGTGTACACTGAGGTCAATTGCGTTTGGGAGCAGGTCGGCGGCGACACAAACCCCGACCCGGCTAACCAAAATTGGGGCAAGGATGTCGGATCGTTCGTGAACGAGTTTGCTTTGCCGTTTTACCGTCGGTGCTCGTTTTCAGACGGCGATCTCTACAACAACGGCGACGCCAAAGCGCAGGCTTTTTGGCGGTACAGCAAGGGCATTTTTGACAGCTTCCAGGCGGTCTACACCGTCAAGGGACACTGGCAAAAACCAGCCGGTGCAACGCGGGCTTACTGGTGGGAATCGGATCAGATGTGCAGCGTCAACGACACCGTAAACGGGCTGTCTGGTCTGTTTTACGTCGCTGCCGTGCGCTGCGACCGAGACGAACGCGGAGACAGAACGATCGTCACGCTACGAAAGCCAGCACTACAGGCGAGCTTCGGCGAGTATCCGCGCGCGCCTGTGATACAGCGTTCGATCGTGGACACTACGGGCAAGACGAGCGAGACACCGCAGACGGTACGTGTGGTCAAATGAGCGCACTTCGCGATCAAGTCAAGATGTGGGCGGGCCAGCTCATCAAGACGGCCAAGCTCAGCTCGTGGGGCCAAAAATGGGGCACCGTGAACATCGCGGGCGCTGCTGTCGATACGTCCCTCGGTCAGAAGGCAAGCCCTCAAAGCGTGGTATTCTACCAATGGCAGGGCTTCCGGGTTAAGCCGAAGCTTCAGGGAACGCAGGCCGTTGTGCTTGCTCCACGAAGCGGATCTGCAAACGCAGTGGCCGTAGCTTGTGACGATCTCACCACAGGGCCACAGCCAGCCGACGAGCTAGAGCCGGTGATCTATGACGCTGCTGGCTCTACCATCACGTTTGACAAGTCGGGCAGCGTCGAGATCAACACGGCCAGCGGGGCGACGGCTCTGCTTGATTCAGACGGTAACATTTGGCTGATTCCCAAGGCAGGTCGGTCAGTGAAGGCTGGCAGCGGCGTGAATGCCGAGCTTGACCAGATTGCAACCAAGGCGGATGTTCAGTCGGCAATGGACGCCATTCTCAGCCACAAACACCCGTTTGTGATGGGCGCAGTCGAGGTTAGCGCAGAGCTAGCCGTCCCAGGCATTCTCACAATCAACGGTAGCCCGAACTGCTACGCGAGGAAGCCGTAATGGCGTTTCAGCAAAGCGGCGTAGACGCGGCGCTGCGTCGCAACGATGCAACGGGCAAGTTCGATCTTGTGCTTGCGACCTCAGGGCCGAACATCGGAAACCCGAACTACGACAACACGCGCACTCACGCAATCCTGACTACGTTGATTTCTCGCAAGCGCGGTCAGCGGCCCGGCTCTCAAGTGCAGGGCGGCGGTTACTACGGCGACCCACAGAACCGGCGCGGCACGCTGCTGTGGACCGTCAACCAGGACAGCACGACCACCGGATCGCAGCTTGAAGCCTACGCCGAGGACGGCGGTCAGCAGCTTATCGAACTGCGGATGGTGTCGAGCTTTGCGGCTCGTGCTATTCGTAAATCACCGGGCAAGTGGCGACTCGATTGCACTTGGTTTTTACCCGACGGCACAAAGGGAGCGGTTGACCTGTGATCACGATCTACACCGAGGACCAGCTTACAGCGTCGGCGCTTGCCTATTTCCGGGTGAGCTTTGCCAATAGCAGCACGCCGGTAGACCTTTCCGACCGGAGCTTCCTTGGGCTGCTGGCGCGTGCGTTTGCTCGGTTTTTTGTGCTGATGCAGTCGCAGGTGATGCAGGCCAACAACGATGCGATTCCGGCCTATCAGCAGGACGCGGACGGCAATCTGCGCAGCAAGACGAGCCGAGCGGCGCTTGAACAATGGGCCTTTGTCTTTGGCCTGCCGTCGGATGTGGCGGGGGTCTATGGAGCACGCGGGGCGACCATCTCAACCGGCGGCGCTGGACTTCCCACGGCCACAGCTCCGGCTGTACTTATTCCCGCTGGCACCCAAGCGAGGGACGGCACAAGCCAGATCACCGTAGAAACGACTACGGCAGTCACCACAGACGGACCTCCCAACGCGCAGCCGGTGCAGTTTGTCAGCGTAACCAAGGGGACCAAGGCAAACCTTTCGGCGGGCTCGATCCTTACTTGGATCTCGCCGCCCATCGGCATTTCGAGCACGATCACGCTTACGAGCGCTCTGCAAAAAGCCCGTGACGCTGAGTCGGACATGGAACTGCTCGCTCGGCTGCTCCAGCGGATTCAGAACCCACAGCGCGGTGGTACGGCGGCTGACTATCGGTTTTGGGCCGAGAACGCTTTTAACGTCCTGACCGGCGCGGCGCTCGACATCTTCCGCGCGTACACCTACCCGCTTCGTGATGGGCTTGGAACCGTAGACGAGTGCGCGACCCTCAACGGCAGCGGAACGGCTCGTGCTCCTTCGGCGGCGCTCATCACGGCGCTTCAGGCGTATCTAAACTTCGTGCGACCCGTTACGGCGGTCGTCACGGCATATCCGCCCGAGATGGCTGCGGGTCGAGCTCTCCGGCTGCGAGTGCGCGCTCAGCCGAGTACGGCCAAAAATGGCACCTACGCCTACGATTGGGACGACTTTGCCACGCTGACCACCATCACCGGTCACACGGCAAATAGCGTCACGGTCGCAGCGGTTCCACCGAACCTTACGGCGGCGTTTGCGGCGGGCAAAAAGCCGCGAATCCAGGTGATCATCTCGACAGCCGGAGCTAGCGCGCTGCCGTTTGTTGCTCGGGTGACTGGCATCGCAGGCACGACGCTTACCCTAGAGCGCTCGTTCACGGTGCAGCCGACGGACGCTGTCGATTACTTCTGGGCAGGTTCTCCGATCGTCGACTCGATTGCGCAGCGCGTGCTTGACTACGTTGATCAGCTCGGACCTTCGCGGGCGTCCGGCACCGCTGACCCCGATGACGCATGGGAAGACACGTTGCGGCTTGAACGGGTCATTGATGTTGTGATGGAGACTCGCGATACCGACGGAACGCGCATGGTGCTTTCGATGCAGCCGTACGCGACCTGTGTGCAGACAGCGATCGGCGCGGGCGCGTTCAACCCGGTGGACCGTCAGCCCCGAGATATTCGCGTCGGAGTCGGTCCTGAGCTTCTGTTTCTGCGCCCCGGCGGCATTGAGGTCATCAAGTGACGCAAGAGGAGGTCAAGCGGCTGTTGATTTCATTGCTTCCCGATGGCAGTGAAGATCTCTACGCGCTTGGAAATGGCGATGTCATCGGCGGCATCCTTAACTCGCTTGGCGGGTCATTGAAGGACACCATCACCGACCGTTACGACGCGCTGGTGAGAAACCTCAACCCGTCCACGATGGACGAGGCGACGCCCGATTGGGAAGCGGCGACCGGCCTATCGAACACTCCGATCGCAATCTACGGCACGGCCAACCAAAGGAAACAGGCAGCTCTTGCGGCGCTGCGAATGCGTGGGGCGTTTTCGCTCGACGACATTCGGGCCATCCTGCAACCGTACTTTTTGTACGCGGACCCGTCGCAAATTCAGATTATTGAGTCGGATCGGTCGGCGCTGAAAACCGCACACACCTACTCCGGCAGCGCGCTAGGTCCGGCTGTGCTCGTAAATGATTCGGTGCTAGTTGCGGATGATCCCAGAGTATCGCCGGCTGGCGCAATTCTTGAGTTTACGGTTACGACAACGCGGCTCGATGGTCTGACGGTGCTTGTCAGCGGACCCGGGGGGGTGTTTTACGAGCGTGCTGCCGGTTTTTTCGATTCCAGCCCAACCTCGATTGTGTCGCAAAGTTACCGAGTCAATTTTCGGGAGTTTGCGGGAACTCCAATACGAGGCTTTTGGCGTGCCGAGTTTTTTAACACAGCAGCCGTCAACATCACGATCACCGCCTGGTCGCTGTTTGTTGAGGGGCTCGGGAACAATTATGTCGGTACGGTACCTAATGGGCAGGGGCTCGGCGCGGCCATGTTTGATTTTGTGGCTGTCGCGGACCCGACAAAGCTAGGAACCGGGTACGACCTTGAAGGTGCGCAGCGGTCGCTGACTCGCTGGAAACCAGCCCACACCTACGGCGGAATCACGCAACTTAGCGCAGCGGGCACGGTATGCGCTATACCAGACACCACGAACGCGATCCCAGACAACGCGGTGCCATGCTGACCGAGCCGAGAACGAAGCCAATGACAGAACGAGAACGATATTTGACCAGCCTCAGGAATCTACGCACGGCGGCGGCTGAGTTTGCGTCGAGGTTTGCGGAGTGTGCGCAGGCGTCGCGACTGATTCCCGATGAGGACGCGGACCTAAAGAGCGCCGCAGTCCAGGGTTATGCCGATATTGTCGCGATCATGCGGCAGTTGCGGGATCACATTCCGGGGGCTCGCGAGATTTTCGCCGAGCTTGCAGGGGGCAAATAGATGGCTTGGCCAAGTACACCGCTCACGACCTACGTTGCAGGTTCAGCGCCGACAATCAAGGCGTTTGACCTGAATGCGTTTCAGTCGGCGATCAATGGCATCGTCAATGCTACCTACTCACTTGCTGCCGTTGTCGTCGACGGCACGGGCGGTGCAATCGTAGCAACCACACCAGGAACCACTCAGGTCAGCGCTACGTTGACCGAAACAGCGCTACCTGGAACCGCTCGCGCTGTCGGCCTTGATTGCGTCGGAACTCGGCTGTTTGGGTGGGCCAACTTCACCGGGGCTGGAACTTTTAAACGCGGCTACAATGTCAAGACGTTTTCGCGAACGGCCGCGGGTAGCTACACCGTCGAGTTTTACGGCGCACCGGCAGACCCTGATTTTTGCTTGGTCAGCGGGACGGCCATTGCTGCGGGAGCGGCTCGCACTGTTTGCGTCAAGCCCTATCTGTCAGGCGGCGGGAACCTTGCGCTTGACATCACCATTCACGACGACACCGGGGCGCTGACGGATGCAGCGGCTGCGGTGTCAGCCTCGGCGGAATAGAAATTATGCCCTGTACCATCACAGACAAAGTCGGCTACCGAACGTCAGCCGGTGCGCTCGTCGGGCTTGCGAGTTTGCAGGTCTATGCGATCCCATCGTCGACGGCGCAGACCTACAGCTACAGCGGCACCTGGCGGCCCAACGTCGGGCTTAACCCGAACATCGTCGGAAATCCCGGTCTGTCTCACGGCGAGGTGGCGATCACAAGCTCCGTCGGTGAGTTTACGCTGGTACTGCCGTACGCCTCCACCGAGACACACCCAACCAGCCCCGAAGCTCAGTGGACGCTGCTTTTTCCAGATGGCCAGATGCTCACGGGCGTTGTTCCGGCGGCTGCGGGTCCGTTTGGGGTGGATGACCTTGTTGAAACTTACGGGTGGCGGTGGTCGTCGAGCATCTACGCGGCCCCGGTCACTCCCGGCGCAGTCGCTCGCGGGTCGGTCAGCTTCAACGGGTCGAGCAACACGGCTACGGTGTTGTTTGTCCCGGCGATGACGGCCTCGGATTACCTCATCACGCTTGCCTCGTCGGTGGACACCAACACAGATGAGCCAATGACGGTCAGTTACAAAAACGTCTCCACGTCGGGATTCGACATCATTTCAAAGGATGCGGCATATGTTGGAACGGTTCGTTGGTCGGCTACTCTGTAGTCTTGCTCTACTGCTTCTATCCTCGTCGGTGGCCGTTGCTGCCGACGGAAACAAAGAAGTTTTCAGCCCGTGGACCTCTGCGCCATCTTGCGTCGCAGGACGGGCATGCATCTACCAGCTCGGCAGCGATAAGCAGCTCTATGGCGTCGACGGCAACGGTGTAGTGACCAAGCTTCACGGCGCGAAGTCGTTTCGCACGTCGATGAACTGCGCCGGACTCAGCAGCCCGGCCAATGGTGATGTCTGTTACGACACCACGGCGGGTTCGTTTAAGTTTTACTCTGGCGGCTGGTACACGGTCGCCATGATTTACACCGCTCCGCTGTCGCTGAGTGGGCACACGCTTTCGATAGATGTCGGTGGCCTCGTGTATGCCAGCGTCAACGGCGGCGGTGCGGGCGTCCTTGGCATTGCGACGCTATACCTTCGCAGTCCTGGTCTGGCAGCAACGGGAACCACCGAAACCGAGCTACTTGTAGCGCCTCGTGCTGGCACGGTGCGAAACCTCCGCTGTCATCTCAAAATCGCTCCCGGTGGTGTCGACACCGTGATTAACACCGTGCGCGTCAACAGCACGGCGATTGTCACTACCTGCACAATCAGCGCGGCCTCCACGTCGTGCGCCGACACGTCAAATACGTCTGCCGTATCTGCTGGCGATAGACTGTCGATTGAGGCCGTATCGAGCGCTGGAACTGCGTCCGATTTGTCATGTGCTTTCGAGGTCACGAACTAATGCGCCTCTGCTCCCTGCTGTTTCTTGGCCTGCTTGCAAGCTGCTCCTGCAACCGAAACAACCCGGTCGACCTGCAAAGCCGCGATGAGTCAGTGCCCGCATTCGACGCGACTCCGGCTTGTGTGCCGTGCTCGCAGACTGAAACCACCCCGCTTTGCACCCCCTCCCGCTGCGGCAAGATGCCCGACGGTAGGCTGTGCTGCAACATTCGATCGTCGTAGGAGTCAATCCATGTCAGTGCCTAAACCGGGTGATCTCGGGATTATCCTTGCCAAAGCCGGAGCCGTCGGAGTCTCCTACGTCGACATCAGCGGCAATACGCAGGCGTACACGCTCATCACGGGCTCCTATACTGCTCAGGGCGCGGCGCTTGTGGCCGGTCGTGACTACAGCCGTCCCGCGATCGGGAAAAGTCAGAAGCTCAGTTTGTTTGTCACGGTCACGCTTGCTGGGGCTACCGACATCAAGCTGAAGCTCCAATCGCGCTATCAGGACGGCGACGCTTGGGCCGACATGCAAACCCAGCGCTGTGACACCGGCTCGACCACGCTAGAGCAGACGTTTTCAGCGGATGGGACTGTGCTTGTGCAGACCATCAACGAACTGTCGACGGGACAGATCCAACTCGTGGCGCTTGCCGACGGAGCAATTGCCGCCGGTACCATCGTCACTGTCAAGGCAAGGTGTACGATATGAGTTCGCCACGTCGTTGGAAAGGATATTTTATGGCAACTTCGCATCGAGCAATTCTAGCCGCGCTACTGCTCGCGGCCTGCGACATACCGAGCGGTGATCCAGGTTGTTTATCAGGTCGTGATGTATCAAACTGGATGGTAACAGAGCACGACCCAGCGGCTGTCACCACGCCTATCGTTTCTTGTGGAAAAACGGTGGGTTACGCCATCGAACTACCAGACGGCCTGAGGTCCAATGTCCTGTGGGCTTTAGAGGCACAGTTTCCGGTCGTGGCTGGATCAAAGGTCAAATTGGGTGCTGACATTGCAGCCAATCCCGACGCCACCATGTTTCGAGCTTCGATGGACGAGATCGGGCCAGTAGCCGCCGTGCGCACTGAGTTTGCGTTTGCCGAAGCGAAACCGGCACGGGTTGGACGTGTCGACATAAACGACACTGTCTCTTCTCAGAACTCCGTGATGCGCGTGATTCGGATCGTTACGCCGCTGAGTGGGGCTTGGTCTGGGCGTGTCACCGGGTTTGATTGGTGACGTAATGGAGCCATCTTTGATTGTGGATCTCATCGCTAGGTTGCTGGCGCTACCGGCCGACAAAGTTACCGTGTGGCACTTCCTGTTTTTGGCCGTGGGCGTGGTCGGTTTGTCGCTTCCGGGTTTGATTCGGATGCGGCACCATGACCGGCACGTACAATTCATCCGCGAGGCCACTCCGGAGCAGCTCGCGGCCTACACCGGAAACCACAAGCTGCCACCACCCAAAGCTCCAAGCCTGGGCGGTCCTGTGGTGATTTTGGGGTTGCTGCTGCTTGTTGGCATCGCTCGCGGCGGTGTCACCGTTGCCGCTTCTGAAGAGTCGCGACCAGAGTGCCAGAGTGACCGACAGTGCCCGACTGGTCAGTACTGCTTGCGGGGTTCCTGCGTGAGCAATGCGCACAAGGGAAAATCAGGTAAGCAAAAGGTGGCGGCTAGCGGTCCGCTTGGGATGGAGTACGAGGTGCGAGATCCTGAGAGACCGGCGGTGGATTGGGTGCAGCGGAATCTGTAGATCGTCCAGTCCGTGCATCGACCCATTTTGCTGTGCGCCTTGCTTTGATCCAAAGCTCAGCAGCTAGCGACTCGGATTCCCTGAACGCACGCAAAGCCTTGATCTGTTCAGCTTGAGCTAGGATTGATTCTTGGTTGGCCAGTTCTGTAAGCTTGGCGCATTGTTCCAGGACTGACGCTCTGCGCTTGTTCTCCTGCTCAGCTTCTTGAAACGCTCTCATCTCCGCCGATAAAGTTTCCCTTGCGGCGCAAGCGTCAGCATGCGACTTTGCGTTGTTGCATGTCATCGCAAGGTCAATAATCATGCCTGTTACTGAATCTTGGTTACAATGATAGCCACACTTCGCGCATTGCAATAAATCAGAACCGTGGCACCATCTTAGGTTGTGTTGGCAGGACATGTCATTTCCCCTTGGGCCATCGCTGCGCCCGTCGTCGCTGGTATCGCTTGCTTCCGGTGCGCGGCGGAACCCACGGCTCCCAATGCTCGCTCGCCTGAATCCATACTGTGTCGTTTTCGTAAAGCTCCATCACCCTTCCTCGCTTCCCGCCGGAAACAGCTTCGCCTGCTTGTCCTTGGCCTTCTCGCGAGCCCGGTCGCCCTCCAGTAGCTCCGAGCTGTAGACAGACCCAAGCGCCTGCCCAAGAAATGCAGCCTTGCCCTTGACTACCTTCGCCGTCTTGGCAACTTCCGCAGCAAGGCCAGCGATCTCGGCGGCTTGCATCCGGTGACTTTCGATATCGTCGTACACCTTGATCGGGTCGTCTTTGCTGGCTTCGACCATCACGCGCCGGTTCGCATCGCTGCCGATCATCTCGGCGTCCACGATGTGCAGCTCCTCGACTGCGAGCTTGAGCGCCGACATTGCATCTTGAAGCTTTGTCAGCGCTCGCTCCATCCGCTTAGCTGGTAGCATGTGCTCGGTCGAGTCGCTGCCCAGCCTCACGGTCTTTTTCACATCGTCGGGCTTACTTTGTCCCATCGTTCGACTCCTTCGCTCTCTTTTGCAATTCGCGATCCATCTGCTGAATCTCTTCGTCCTGTGCCTTCGCCTGCTCAGCCTGCGATCGGCCAAGCCAGGTGTTAAGTCGGTCCCACAGCGAAGATATCGCGCTGATGATGGCGGGGGCGGGGTTTCTCATCGTTGTGCCCGCAAGCAAGCATCGATCACGTTGTCTGCTGTATCCTGCACAGTTACCGAGGACTGGGGAATCACAGTCCCATCGGCCCGCTCGGTCACGTAATGCGCAGTCCGAAACACCACGTCGCACTTGCCGCGATCGTTGTATGGGAGGACGTGCGCGATCTCATCCTCCCTGACCCACATAAACTCGCCATTCCCAAGCGGTAACTTCAGTCGGCGCGCTGCTACTTCGATCACGGCATCCTCCTACCGCAAGCCAGTGCGGCGCTGTTCATGAGTTCTTTGGCCTGGCTGTCACTGTCCAACTCCGTGAGCTTGCCCGTTCCTAGAAGGTCTGTGTTCGATTTGGCAAGGTACGCGGACGCCTCAGCGCTCGCCACCTGGCACGGCTTCGATGCGCTCCGGTCCATCCCCCAGCCGTACACCGCCCGCTGCCACTGCCCGATCTTGGCTGCGGTCAGGCATCCGGACAGCAGGCAAAGTGCAATCAGACACAGCAGCAGCATTACGTCGTCGATGATTTCGTGCCACCGGAACATCACATATCCCTCCGTTCGCACGCGCACTCGGGTAGTGTCCTGTAAGTGATCTTGCATCCGATCAGACTCGCGATCACACACAACCCGCAGAGCACGGCGAGGATTCCGATGGCGCATCGGAA
>OFQW01000187.1_pt1 | contig 11924 bp, 9 predicted proteins | sample 1542941 | NCBI WGS metagenome assembly OFQW01 (sample SAMN07774219, study PRJEB24372) | wastewater metagenome | isolation source: Exp Tend NO 90WW | collected 2016-02 | reverse complement strand
CTTGTGCTTATCGAGGTATACTAGCTAACATGAGAATTACGGTATTAGCACGATGCGCACTTGTCGTGGCAGGAACATTTTTGGTAGCGAGTGCACCCCAGGCAGTCCATGCGGCGGATCAGGTAGAGAGTATCACCCTGTCGCCAACCAGCAAGCAATATACGTTTGACCCTGGATCAACAAAGGAAGATTCATTCACTATCCTTAATGATGGTGAAGTGGCATATGACTTCTTAGTCTACGCAGAGCCATACTCACTTGATCCCGTGACGAGCCAACCTATCTATCAGGGGAGCAAGGCAGCAAACGCTGATGCCAATACATGGGTTTCCTTTGCGCAGACCAGGTGGCATATTGATCCACATCAGTCCGTACGGGTGCCGTATACGATTCGTGTCAAAGATACCGCTTCGCCCGGTGGACACTACGGGGTAATATTTGCAGAGACCCAACCGCAATCATCTGATAGTCAGGGTGTGTCGCTTGGGCGAAAGAAGCGCGTAGGGATGATTATCTATAGTACGGTCACTGGAGATCTGAAACCGGCGGGCGCAGTTAAGCAGATCCAGATCGATGGGTATCAATCGCAAGCACCGCTTGAAGCATCGGTCCGCATCGAGAACACGGGTAATACGGATTTTTTCCCCACCGTTAGCTATCGGGTAGAAGATGTTTTTGGCAACACAAAATACCAAACAACAAGCTCGGACCATATCGTGCTGCCGGGTATCACTCGGACGATTCCTATGAGTTGGGATCAGGCATCGTGGTTGGGGTTCTATAAAGTCACGGTCAGTACAACGGTGTTGGGCAATACCACGACCCAATCTTCGTACGTATTTGTCGCACCGCAGTGGTTTATTCTCCTTGTGGTAGTCTTGATAGCAACGGGTGTCGTTTATGCGATACGCAGTCACCAGACGCGCCGTCGTTAGGCGCGTTGCCGTTGCTGCAGCGGTCACCATGACCCTAGTTTTGGGCGCTGCCCCTAGTTATGCTCTCACGTCAAGTAGTGGTACAACCATCAATGTTGGTATTTGTGGTACCTCTGGAAGCACGCAATTGGCTATTAGTTCTCCAGTGGCAAATTCGACTGTATCCGCGGTTCCGGTGACGATACAGGGGGCGGTCAATCGAATATCACAGATTTCTGTTTACCGTGACGGTCAATATGATGGTGTCATACCGCTCAACACTGGTGCAACCACGTTTAGTTACACGGCGACCATGACGGTAGGCAGCCACGTATTCCGATTTGAGGGTGTCGATATTTGTCAGCAGACAACACCTGTTGCTGAGATAACGATTACCTATGACCAGAATGTTATAATCACGCAACCATCGACTCCTGGGACAGCATCGAATCCCACTACTACGACACCAGTGACTGGGCCAGGCATCACTGAGTTTTTAGAAGGCCTCCCGCCGATAAAAATTATTTCCGATGGGTTTTATAAGCTGTTAGTGTGGTTGGATTTTGCCTCACCCACCTCCTTTAGCTCGGTACCACGGATGGCCCAGCGCTTTACGGGAATGACCGTTGGACTCGCACTACTATTCTTGGCGCGTCCGCTCCTCGATGGTTATCGCTATGTTCGTTACGTAAAACTTGGTTGGCGTGCCCGTCCGCTGCCGCTCGCACTCCGCAGTCATCCATTGGCTCTCCTACGTATTTCAGGACTCATCATCATTACTATCATTATTCTATTTCTCGCATAAGTTTGTCTCTGATATACTGAGAAAAGCATGAGGGTATCTGTGAGGAATATAGGTGTGCTGCTACTTGCCATTACGATAGGCGGTAGTTTTGTTAGCACGGCGAGGGCTGATCGATATAGCTCTACCCACTATGTGATTGACGCGAGTGTTGCCAACAATTTTGGAGGTAGTAATAGCTCGACTAGCTATAAGCTGACAGGAAGCGGCGGTGAGAGTATCGTGGGGCAGGGGTCGAACGGTAGCTATATGTTAGCTGGCGGCTACGTGGCGCAGTTGCAAAATAGTATCCAGCTCTCCGTACAGCCGAGCGGGCTGGTTGCGCACTATCCGCTCGATGAGCCAAGCGGGTCGAGTGCTAATGATTACGGTGCTGATGGGTATACTGCGGCTGCTCAGTCAACACCAACTTGGGTGACCGGAAAGCTAGGGGGGGCACTTGGGTACGTGACAACTACCCAGTACCTAAAAACTACTGAAACAGCAGCGTTCAATACACCCTACGTCACGGCATGCGCATGGGTGTACAAGACGGCTACGTCGACAAACCCTGCCATTGTCACACATACTGATAACTTATTGACCACTGACGGCATGTGGCACTTAGGATATAATAACGGACAAAAACCCCGATTTGTTATTCGTAAGAATGCAGCTGATAATTTGATTGTTGCACCGAACGCGGTTAGCCTCAATCAGTGGCATCATATATGCGGCACATATGACGGGTCAAATATGCATCTTTACGTCGATGCGGTTGACGTGGTATCGTTGCCGCTGACGGGTGCATTACCATCAGTGACACAGCCACTTACTATCGGAGCGCGTTCAGGCGGGACACAGGTTGCTGACACCCAGTACATTGATCATGTCAAAGTATTTAATCGTGCACTGTCTGCAGATGAGATAACTGCTGAGTACGACGGGTCAAATACGGGTAATAGTGCAGGCGTGAGTCTGGGAGCGGTAGTGCCAGGAACCTCCAACACTGTATTGTACGACGCGGTGATACAAACCGATTCGTATGGCTATGACCTTTCTGTCAATCAAAATCAAAATCTGACAAGCGGTGCCGATAACATTGCAGGAGTATCGGGGACCATTGCTAGCCCGGCTACATGGACCGAGGGGACAACTAAGGGTTTGGGGTTCACGCTGGTGAGCACGAATGCCACCACTATACCCGGTAAATGGAGTAGTGGTAGTGCTTATGCTGCATTTCCAGGGACGGATACCACGTTTTATACGCGTACCGGTAGGCCGTCAACCAGGGACATACTGACGATGCGACTTAGACTTGACGTTGATGTGAGCCAGCCAACTGGTACGTATAGTAATGTGATTACCACCACAGGAACAATAACCCCGTGAGGTTACTGCAGTTAGTGTGTAGCGTGGCATGTGTGCTAGTGGTCTCCGTGGTACTTGGCGGGCATGTATCGGCGCTGTCACTACGTATCGCGCCGCTAAGTTACGAGACTACACTTGCAAAGGGGGAAACCAAAAAGGGGTTTGTCGATATTTCAAATAGCGACGCTAGTGCGCAGACAATTAGGTTTGAGGTTCAGGCATTCCGTCAAATCGACGACGAGGGGTCATTGCAATATTACCCAAACGAGCAAGTTGCGGCGGGTATACGGCTAGACTACAACGAAGCGCAGCTTGGCCCCCGCGAGACGCTGCGTCTTGCATTTGCGATTGACGGTAGGAAATTACCTGAGGGCGACGTATTTGCAGTGATTTTTGCGACGACGACACCCTTAGGCGCGTTTAGTGCGATGCAATCAGTGCGAGTGGGTACATTGCTCATGATTCAAAACGGCACTCCCTCTCAGCACGTGGCATCGGTCAGCGAAATTTCGGCACCGTTCTTACAGATTGGTGAGGCTGTAGAGGCGCAACTGGCGGTTACTAATACGGCTAATCCTAGCTTATCCACCGGCTTTTTCCCTGAAGTAAAAGTTGACATGAAGCCCTACGGAGCCACTACTGCAAAGGGCCCTCTAGTCCTCAGTGGCCGTACCCGCACTATCGACTATCGGCGGCCAGGTGATTATGTTGGATTTATGTTGGTTGAAGCTTCGGCCGGCGGCGACAGTAAATCACAGGTAGTCTTTGCGGTAACCGGATACTGGCGTTGGCTGATGCCGATCATCCTTGCCATACTAACAGGGATAGTGCTCTACGTATATAACCGACGCAAAAAACATAGGTATCATACTCACAAAAAAGTGACCAGAATCCCTGTTAAATAGTTGTCATAAGCAGTATACTATACTATAGCCGCATTAAACGGAGATAGTAATTGAGGTTCACTAAAAGACAAATTCAAGCGGTGTTATTCTTCGCAATACCAGTAATCAGTGCATTCCTGGTCACTTTTGCGTTCCCGACGTCTGCTCACGCCCTCGCCACCATCCCCTACAAAATGAACTTCCAAGGCCGCCTGACCGATGCGTCTGGTAATCCTATGGCTGCTGGTACCTACAACATGAAGTTCCGTATCTACGATGCCAGCAGCGGGGGAACCTTGAAATGGAGTGAACAACGTGCCAACAGTGCCAGCACTGGTGTCACCGTCACCACTGGCGGTTTGTTCAGTGTCCAGCTCGGTGATGTATCAAGCCTGCCTGCCAATATCTTCAGTACCACCGACACTGCTACCCTCTACTTCGAGATCGAACTCCCAACCCCCGCTACTGCCACCTGCACTGGCGCCTCCTGTGAATCCTACACAGAAGGCCCCATGACCCCCCGCAACAAACTAGCATCCAGTGCCTACAGCTTTAACAGTGACCTACTGGATGGACTGGATTCGAGTGCTTTTGCGCAGGTGGGGAGCAACACCAGCTTTACTGGTACACTTGGCGTGAATCTGTCGAGTAGCACCGCATTTACTGTTGGTGCAAGTGGTACCAATGTGCTGACGGCCGACACCGCGAATGCGCTGGTCAAGATAGGTACTGCAGATAGCGCTAGTCAGGTGCTGGTGCTCGACACCAACACTGCAGATCCTGGTGCGGGCGCGACGTCGACCAACGGTGCGATGTACTACAATTCCACCTTAGGAAAATTCCGTTGTTACCAGGGTGCATGGACAGATTGTATTACGGCTGCTGGCGGCGCGACACTACAAGCAGCGTACGATGGGTCTGGTACGCCAGCAACTATCACCACAACTGCTGCCAAAGGGGTTAGTATTGTCGCTGGGGCGGCCCCAACGGCTGATCTCTTGGTTATAGACAACACAGCAAATCCGACGACAACGGCTGCGGTCGATGGGGTCAACGTGAAGTATGCCGGTGGTGCCGCGGCTGTTGAAGGTGCTGGTATGCGAGTCGACTATACTCCTGGGTCGACCAGTGGCGGAATATGGAGTGGTATTCGGATTGTCGCAAATGCAACAGGCCCTGTATCGGGTGTGTCAGCCTATGGCATCAAACTCGAAGGCCCCACGGCAGCCGGAGCGGGAACCGAAGAAGGGATGTACATAGGTACCGGCTGGGATATCGGGGTTGACATCCAGTCTGGCGGCATCCAGCTGGCTGCCCAAAACGATCCTGCGGCACCGGCGGCGAATAACCTCCGTATCTACGCTAAAGACATCGCCGGTCGTGTCATGCCGAAATGGATTGGTCCAGCGGGAGTCGATACTCCGATGCAAGCAGGACTTGGCTTCAACCGCGTGTCGATGGTTATGCCTGCCGGTGGTTCGACCCTCACGACGTTTGTCGGTGGGTTTGGGACGACATTCACCAACACAGGTACGGCTGCCAATCCGACGCCTACATCGACGAATCTACTTACATCAGTCCGCCGTGCGACGTATAGTACCGGTACCACACCAGGGACGGTGGCATCACATCGTCAGAGTGTCCTCCAGGTATGGCGAGGTAATGCAGCGGGGCGGGGCGGCTTCTTCTTCACCATCCGTTTTGGCACGAGTACGCTCCAGACTGGTAATCGAGCATTCGTTGGCTTGTCAAGCTCAGTAGCGGCTCCAACCAACATAGATCCATTCGTCACGGGCACAATTGGACGTGTCGGGGTAGCGGTGAATACTAATACAGGAAACTGGTCGGTAGTAACAAACACCGTTGGTTCCACGCCGACGGCGACCGACCTTGGATCGACGATGCCGCTCAACACCACCGACCTGTACGAGCTTATTTTGTATTCTCCACCAAATGGTTCAACGATCGGATATCGTATGAAAAATCTCTCGACTGATGCGAGCGTGAGTGGGTCTCTGAGTTCAAACCTCCCAAGCAATACGACATTCCTCTCGCCACAGTTTTGGATAACGAACAATGCGACGGGTGCAGCGGCAATACTAGATTTCTCGGGGTGGTATCTTGAAAGCGATGTTTAAGTCTACACGAGGGCGTATGGCTATCGGGGGCGTGTTGTTAGTCGTTGCTATAGTTGGTTGGTCCTATCGGTCGATGATATTCCCACCAGCAGACCTTTCAAATGTCTCGGTGATCGTCGGTAGAGTAGGCCATCATATGGTACTCCCGACCGATGAGACGCCCGCGCTCTTGACGATCACTGATCCGTCAAAGGTTAGCACTGAGTTTCTTAGGCAATCTCAAATAGGGGATAAGGTACTGGTCTATCAAACGCATAAGCGAGTGATCATCTACCGTCCTTCTCTCGATCGCGTTGTCGATGTCGGGCCGGTTATTATCGAGACACCCGTCACTAGCGCGCCCTAGGCTGTTTAGGTATAATAGACGTATGGTAGATCATGCAGAAAAAACCAACAAGACGAAGAAGCTTAACCTTAGATTTTCTAAAAAACAACAGTTGGGGATAATGCTGAGCGTGCTGGGCATGTTGTTTGGCGTAATGGTTGTTGGACCACAAGTGGCTGATCGTCTATTGCAACCCATAGACACCACAAAGTATCAAGTAGTCTATCTTGCTAATGGTCAGGTGTATTTTGGCAAACTACAGAACACCAGGGGCGACTATCTTGTCGTGAGGAGTCCATACACTGCGCAGAGTATCACTTCCAATGAGGGAGATGCCAAGGTGAGCCAAACAACACTCCTTAAAGTTTCGGAACAGGTGTATGGTCCAGATAATAGTATTGCGATTAAATCCAGCCAAGTATTATTTTGGCAGAATCTCCGCGATGACAGTAAAATAAGCCAAGCGCTCAAGGCCAAACAGTAGTTGCACTAGCTATTGCGCTCAGATTAGCGTACTGACATCACTTGGATTGCTTGACATTTATAATCGTAAGCAGTATAAATTACTATGAGCCATACTCTCATAATTTTGTGAGATGTGTGGAGAAAATAAATAATAAACGGGAACAGAAATAATAAACACGATCAAAAAAGCGGTGTTATTCTTCGCAATACCAGCAATCAGTGCATTCCTGGTCACTTTTGCGTTCCCGACGTCTGCTCACGCCCTCGCCACCATCCCCTACAAAATGAACTTCCAAGGCCGCCTGACCGATGCGTCTGGTAATCCTATGGCTGCTGGTACCTACAACATGAAGTTCCGTATCTACGATGCCAGCAGCGGGGGAACCTTGAAATGGAGTGAACAACGTGCCAACAGTGCCAGCACTGGTGTCACCGTCACCACTGGCGGTTTGTTCAGTGTCCAGCTCGGTGATGTATCAAGCCTGCCTGCCAATATCTTCAGTACCACCGACACTGCTACCCTCTACTTCGAGATTGAACTCCCAACCCCCGCTACTGCTACCTGTACTGGTGCCTCCTGTGAATCCTACACCGAAGGCCCGATGAACCCCAGAAACAAACTAGCCTCCAGCGCCTACAGCTTCAACAGTGACCTATTGGATGGGTTGGATAGTGGGGCGTTTGCACAACTTAATACAGCCAACAACTTCAATAATACAGTCAGTATTCAAAGCTCTTCAGCGGATGCCTTTAAAGTTGGCTACGGGCTTAACCCTCTTTTTCGAGTAGACATCGCTAACGCGAAGGTCACGATTGGCATCGGGACGGAGGGGCTATTTGTCCTCGCACCACAAGCGAACGCCTCAGCCCCAACCGGCAGTGACGGTGCAATGTACTACAACTCCACCTCGGGCAAGTTCCGTTGCTACCAAAACGGTGCCTGGGCTGACTGTATCGGTTCTGGTGGTGGCGCCAGTCTCTCCGCCAACAACACCTGGACCGGCACCAACCTCTTCTCACTTACAAATAGCAGCGCGCTCAAAGTCCAGAACGCCAGTGCGGCCAGTCTCCTCACCGCTGATACTAGTGCGATGAATGTCACCATCGGTACTGCCGGTACTGCCTCCAGCCTCACTCTGACTGGCAGTACCACTGCGAACCGTCCCGCTAGCCCAACCGAAGGCATGGTCTACTACGACACCACGACCAAACAGCTCCTGGCGTACTCGAATGGTAAGTGGCAAGCTGATGGTAAAGAAGCCATCATTGTGGCAGCCAGTAACTCATCCGATGCTGACAAGGCCTCAGCTGACTATGTAGCCGACGGCAACACCGGTGCAGCCGGCGACGGTGACCAAGTGCAGATTAATAACGCCCTGACAGCTGCCGATCCAGCAGGTTCTGGCCGTAAGACCGGTAGGGTTGTTCTGCTGGCTGGTACCTATGTTGCCGATGCTACTATACTCATACCTAATAACGTCACGATTTCTGGTGTCGGTAGAGCCACACTCATAGAACTTGCTGACCTTGATGCTACCGATAACCTGATAGAAAACGCCGACACCAGCACTGGTACCGGTGTAACCATCCGTGATATGCGAATAGACGGTCGCGATGATCTAAACACCGCTGGTACCCAGTATGGCATTTCCTTTAGTGGTATGGGTAACGGCACAGGCGCCGGTGCTCGCCAAGGTGGACAGATACTGAATGTTTATGCGAAGGATTTTCGTAATTTCGGCATCTATTTAGGCTCCTCTTCCAACAACACCCTGAGTGGTAACACCGCGCAAGGGAATGGTAGCAGTGGTATCTACCTCACCTCCTCCAACAATAACACCCTGTCCGGCAATACGACTCAGGGCAATGTTTTCCACGGCATCCGTATTTCCGCATCCTCCTCATCCAATAACACTATCACTGGCAATACCGCGCAAGGGAATGGTAGTTTCGGCATTGCGATCGATTTTGCTATCAATACCACTATCACTGGAAATACAATCCGGGCCAATAGTAGCTATGGCGTATACCTTACATCCTCCAACAGCATAGTTTCAGGTAACATCATCGATGACAACGGTAGCGCTTCTAATAACAACGGTATTTACCTAAGCGGTGCCGACTACAACACCATCGTAGGCAATACCATCACCGACACTTCTTGTACGACCAATTGTTATGCAATAAACATAGGCGACTCAGCTTCCGACAAAAACTATCTCGAAGCCAACCGCTTCACTGGCTCGGCCGCCAATGCGGCTACTATCAATGACCTAGGTACTGGTACCATCTACGCTGGCCAGCAGACCAATAGCACCACTAGCACAAATAGCGATGTCTCGGACTTCCGTTTCCGTGGTTCAGCCAATAGCTCCACTGGCTTTGCTATCCAGAACGCAGCTGGGACTAATATATTAAATATAGACTCAAGCAACGGAGAACTTGAAGTCGGTAGCTACAATGCTGGCACCAATCCACTAGCTGGCAAACTAGTCCTTGCCAATGCCACCAACGCCAACACCGTCACCCTCCAAACTGGTGTCACCGGTACCAGTTACTCACTTGTCTTGCCAACTGGTGTTGGCACGACAGGCCAATGCCTGAGTACGATAGTATCTGGTTCGACGAGTACCTTGGGCTGGAGCACTTGTGATGGGAGTGGCCTGCTGTCCAGCAACAACACCTGGACCGGCACCAACCTGTTCTCGCTCACCAACACGAGTGCGCTCAAGGTCCAGAATGCTAGTGCAGTCAACCTACTGACGGTCGATACCAGTGGTAACCAGATTGTCCTCGGCGCCAGTGACACCACCGGTACGGTGCTCGTGCTAGATGCGAAGACAAATGCCGGCGATCCGACAGGAGTTAACGGGGCGATGTATTACAACTCCAATCTTGCGCAGTACCGCTGTTATCGTGACGGTGACTGGGAGCCGTGTGGTACGCAGCCGATTGACCGAGGCTGGGAGATCAATGATGACTTCTTGGGGGGTGCGGTCGCAGTCGGCACGGGTATCGGCAACGAAAGCTGGACGCACGTCACCATATCAACAGCATGTACGCTGACATACAACAATAACGCTGCCCCAGCACCGTCGGCTGATCGTCCGGGTATTCTCAAGATGACAACGAATGCTACAGCTGCTGCAAACACCGGATGTCGTGTCTATCAGGGGACATCGACAGGTGGTACGCTTGCACTTGCTGCCGGTCAGGTCATAAAGGCGGCGGTGGCGCCAGGCACTACCACCTCCGGTGCAATCCTCTTGCGTGTTGGCGCCGACGCTTCCACGGTGACATCTAATGCTCGGCCGACGACTTCGGGTGTATGGTGGGAAGCCGACCCGGCTACCAACGCTAACTGGCGTTACTGCTATTCAACCGGTGCCGCGGCAACCTGTGCCAACTCGACGGTTGCCCTGGCGGCCAATACTATGGCGAGACTTGAGATCAAGATCACCGCTACTGGTGCCGGTACGTCGAGCGCTGTCTTTACAGTCAATGGAACGCAGTATACGGTCACTGGCGTTACCATTAACACTGCTACACTCGTCAGGCCAAATATCATGTGTACAACGGGGGGCACCTCGTCTGCCAGCACACCGTGCTACGTTGACTACTTCCAAATGCGCGGCGACGCCTCGGCAGCACGGTAGTTAGTGGACTGGAGCTAATTGCGACATGATATCGTGCATCGCATCAGCTCCAATGGGCTGCGGTGCATTGATCAGGATCCATACGTTGTCATTGGTCAGCAAGGCGCCGGTTGTTCGTTGTTGCCCATCGGTGATATAGCCTTGGCCGTAGGTGGTTTTGAACTCTTTGTCGCCTCGTAGTGATGTCGCGTCAAACCCAGCGGGCAAGGCTTGTTGGGTGAAGGCCAGCGTCGCCTGTGATTTTTGGTCGGTCATGCGAAATACCAGTACACCGTGGTCATAATCAATGCTCTCATTGTCAAGTAAAAAATTGTGAGGCGGCACGCCCTGGAAGAAATAAGGGGTAAATGCGCTGACCGCAGACGTTTTACTGCGAAAAACAGTAGTTGTATCATCGCGGCGCGAAAGATACCACGCGCCACTGGCGACAAGTATCGCCACTACGCAGAGCCCGCCGAAAATCCATTTCCTCCGTCCCATACCATGCATCATAGCAGATTCTGCCGTTTCCGCAGAAGCATAGTGGGGGGGTTGTGTGTCGGCATCTGCTGACTGTGGGCTACCGATGTGTGACTATTGGGCGTATAATGAAGGGATTATGGTACGAGTGATTGATGCGGGGACTCATGACCGCGATACACTGGCCGTTCGTGAGGAGAAGATTGATGTTGCAACGCAGTTTGGGCGTATGGTCTTGCACGTGTTTAGCCCCTCTGCTTTCACGCAACAACGTTATGGGTCACCCAATGTATTGGTGTCGTATTCTCAAGGCTGGGCAGAGGATGAAGCAATGGTCCGGGCGGCTTGTAGCGCTCTTTCCGACGGCGGTAACTTTTTGGTTGCAGGCGTGACATACCCCGATCATCGTATCACGATGTCGGTGCGTGACGAACCCGCGTATCGGCGAGAAGCCTTCATGGCCGCGCTTGAAGCAATATTGCAAGAAAAAGGCAGCGACTGGACAACAGTGTTGCATGGGTACTCGCGGGGCAATGAAGCGATCATTGATGCAGCACTAATTACTCCCGAGTCTGTACATGGCTTGTCGTTTGCAGGGCCGGCGTGGCTAATGCCGGGCGAGCAGCCGCATACGATGGTCGGTAAGGGCTTGCGCGAAGGCCTTTACAGTTTTCGCGGGGAAGATATTCCAGGCAAGATTGGCCTCGTCCAGGCGGCGTTTGGTTTGGGGCGCTCGCTGGTAACGCGGCCGCTGGCGCTTCGCAAAGACATAGCGGCCATCACTGGCACAGATCCAGTGCTGGTGGCGGCCAAACTGCAACGAGTTGTCGACCAGGGTATTCCGCTCAGTGTGATGGTTGGTTCCGAAGACAATATTTGTCCTGAAGAGGGTATCATGAGGGTGGTGAATGATGTCAAACCACCAGACGCC
>OFQW01000186.1_pt1 | contig 12006 bp, 19 predicted proteins | sample 1542941 | NCBI WGS metagenome assembly OFQW01 (sample SAMN07774219, study PRJEB24372) | wastewater metagenome | isolation source: Exp Tend NO 90WW | collected 2016-02 | reverse complement strand
CAGAAGCAGATCACCAAGAAGAAGAATGATGACTTCCCGGCCTGTCATCGCTACGCCCTCAATAGCAACCCAGACTTCCGCAGCTTAAGGATGTCCCACGCACAGGCCGCCAATTACACTAAAGCCACCCGTGGCAAGACTGGATACTAATGCGCCTCAAGTCCACAGGCCCTATTACGAACTATGAAATAAATGGACTACGAGAAGAAGGGGTATGGCGTGGCATCCGCTGGCAGAACCTCTGGGCCAGCCTGAGCGACCCCATCCACCCCAAGTCTAAAGAAGAATGGCAAGCGTACATGCGCTCCCAGGAAAGTGATAGCGAGTAATGGCCGAGTACACTGACGATCTCCCCAGCGAGCAACCTGAGACTGAAACGCCTCCTTCGTTGGAGAATAAACGCAGTTTCAAGATCGACAAGGACGATGCCGTCTCCCGTGTCCTTGAGGACTACGAGAGTGACTTGCTGGACCGGGCGGACTGGACGGAGCAGCGCATTCAACGCTACGCCAAGTATCGTGGCTGGCTGGAGCCCAAGAACTACCCCTGGCCCAATGCCGCTAACACCCACAACCCCCTCCTCATGACCGACTGCCAGCGCATGCAGGACACCTTGCACAATGCCGTCATTGGCAACCGCCCACCCCTTAGTGCCATTGCGGCGGCCAAGGGCGATACCGACAAGGGCGGCACCATTGACGAGCTGCTGGACCACCAGATGTTTGTGGAGCAGGAGGGTGAGGAACGTGTTGGGGAAGTCATTGACAGCTTCGTCAACGAGGGGACCTTCGTCGCCTTTACCCCGTGGGTCAAAGTCAAAGAGCGTGTCCCTGAAATTACCATCCTCCCACCCCCACCCAAAGGCAGTGACGCTGGTACCTACATCCTCCAGGTCCTGCAGCAGAAGTACCCTGGCAAGCTCCTAGAGCCCGTGAAGGGGAACCCCTTTAAGTGGAAGGTGCGGTGGGAGGACAATTTCCAGGTGGAGCAGGAAGCGGAGTGTGAGGTCTATACCGATAGTGATAACCGCTGGACCCTTATCTGCAAGTCTGAGCAAGTCACCTTTGATGGCCCGTGCGTGTTCCCCAAAGTCTTAGAAGATGTCGTCGTCCCGACCAGGGCGGCGAATTTGCAACCCCCTAGCCCTGCCAATCCAGGGGGAGCAGACCATGTGATTCTGGTGGACTATCCCACCAAGGATGAGGTCCTTCGCCTTGCCAAGGCAGGCTATTACGACCTCTTGGATGAGGAAGACCTGGAATTGCTGGAGCCCCAGGACAGCGAGGAGGACGCAGGCCCCCGTTCTACCCGTGGCCATAATACCAAGATCAGCAGTCTCGACGTAGACCAACCTAAGATCCTGAAGGACAAGCTGGAAGGCCGACATCATGGCAATGGGGAGCACGCCCAAAAGGCCCTCACCCGCCTCATGTGGTTCGGACGAGCCGATATTGACGGCGATGACCTTGAGGAAGAGGTGGTCTATACCGTTATCTACGAACTCAAACTCCTCTGCAAAGCTCGTCTTACCAATGAAATCTTCCCCAGCAACCCCCCGAAGCGCCCCTTTGCGGAAGCACGTTTCATCCCCGTCCCTGGTTACTTCTACGGCATCGGCCTGTGGGAACTGCTGGAGCATCTCCATGACCTCGTAAAGACGATCATGGACCAGAGCATTGACAAGAACACCCTGGGCAACAGTCCCTTCGGCTTCTATCGTGCAGCCAGTGGTGTACGCCCTGAAGTGATGACGATGGCCCCTGGGGACCTCTACCCCGTGAGCAACCCTGCCCAGGACATTGCCTTCCCGCAGATGCCCAACATGGACCAAACCTTCAGCCTCAACATGCTGGGCTTGATTAACCAATGGGCCGAGAAACAGGCGGTCATAGGAGAACTGCAATTTGGACGAGTCCCACAGGGAAAAGCCAGTGCCCTTCGTACAACTAGCGGTATGCAAACGGTCCTGCAGCAAGGGGATGCCCGTCCCGAACGAATCTTGCGACGGTTCTTTCGAGGATTGGCTCAGGTGTATGAAAATTTCCATGTCCTCAACCAGACCTACCTCAGCCCAGGCAAACAATACCGAGTCAGCGGCATCACCGAACCAGGCAAAGACCCCTACCGCACCCTAGATGATGTGACCAAGATCAAGGGTCGGTTTGACTTTGAGTTCAAGGCCAACAGCCTCAATACCAACAAGGCCATGCAGAGCCAGATCCTCCAAGGCCTCAGTGCCACCCTGGTCAATGGCCTCATGCTGCAGACCGGCATTGTCACCAAGGAAGGCATCTACAACCTGGTCAAGGACATCATTACCAGCCAGGGCCAGGACCCCCACAAGTACATTAACCCACCCAGCGCCGACAGCGACAAGGCTCGCCTCACGGCGGAGGATGCCCTGGCGAACATCCTAGTGGCAGGCATGATGCCGGATGGGGTGCCTCAAGAGGGCACGCAAGTCCATATGCAGAAGCTCCAGAAACTCCTGCAAAGCGTGAACAATCCCCCGCCCAACCAAGCTGAGATGCAGATGGTCCAAGCCTACATGCAGACCCTGCAGCAACGCCTCATGGAGGAGCAGCAGCTGGCCATGCAAGCCCAGCAGTTCGCTGCCTTACAAGCAGGCGGTGGAGGGGGTGGCGCCGCAGGGGGTGGCGGGCAGCAAGGCCCTGAGCAGCAACAATTTGGCCCTAATCAGGTTCCCGACGAAATGGGGCTTGGTGTGCAAAACGGTGGAGGGGCCGCAGGCCAACAATAATGTTTGGTAATTGGGATGGATTTTTCGAGACCTTGTTTACTCTGGCAGCTATTGGCCTTGTGGCTGCCGTAGGTGGCATTGGATATGGGCTGTACTGGTTAGTTATGCATGTGAGGTTCATGTAATGCCCTTAGACCTCTCACAAGTGCCTACCGACGACCTCCTGGACGCCCTGCACAAACGCTACCCAGACCTCGTGGTGGCAGGGTGCAATACTGCTTTTATTGATGAGCATGTAGCAGACCTGTTCTACATCCAAGGCAATGTGCTCATAGACCTGGGGTTGTGGGACCTGATGCACCAGACCTTGTTGGCAGGGTTTGCGGAGAACATTGAGCCAGGGAAGCACGATGCCCCGTGAATTAGAAGCAGAAGTGTACTGCCCTATGTGCAAACACCTGTACGGCACTATCTTCCGCGTACAAGTTGGCCAGGCCCAGTGGAAGCATGAGACGCACCCTGGCACCATCCCGAAATACTGTGGCATCTGCGAGTGCCCCACCGAACGGAAAGACTATGCCTAACCCACCTGTCACTCCATTGCGTAAGCGATTGGCAGATATTGACCGTTCCGTGTCCCATGCCCCCACGACCCGTCAACTCAGCATTGCCGTCCACGCCATCCTTAAACTGCTGGACGATATGGAACTGAGCCGAATCCAGAACTTTACCGACAGTATTGCGGAGGTTCCTAATGCCACCGAATAGGCATGAATTTGAGAAGCTCATGACGCTCAAGGCCGAGCAAGGCAAGAAGCTGCATGAGGCCCACCTTTCCCTGGTCAAGCAAGCCGCCCTCAAGGTGGACTATGTGACCAAGAATGAGCACTGGGACTATTATCTCAGCCTGTTGCAGCCCAAGCTGGACCAGGCCCGTAGTGAGGAATTGCAATGGCTGGCCAACAGTGCTGAGGCCAATGAAGCCAGAGACTGGCACATCGCCCAGCGCAACTATTTCAGCTGGAAGTCACGCCGAGAGACCCTGGAAGAGGCCATGGAACTTCCAGGCAAACTCCTGGCTGCTAGCCAGGCAAACGATGCACAACCCGCATAAGCGGCGGTGTCACCCCCACCATAAACGGGGTGCGGTACCTACACCATAACGGAGGAGCGCATGGCCGATGAAGTTCAACAAGTCAGCACCCAGCCAGAGAGTCAAGTTGCCGAGCCTCTCAGTCAGGAAGGTGAGCACATCGGGACAGATCCCGTTGACGCGCAAACCACTCAAGATGAAGGGCAAGGCAGCGAAGGCCACCCCCTTGAGCCCCAAGGCGAGCGGTTCAAGCAAGTCTGGGCCAGGGCAAAGGAAGCGGAGCGCAAAGCTGAAGCTGCAGCCTTAGAGGCCCAGCGTGAACGTGAAGCACGCATCCGGCTGGAGGAGCGGGCGAAGGTCAAGGAAGAGGCCGCTGAAGTTCCTGAGAAGGAGTACACGTGGGGGGACCTGCGTGGCCTCATCGCAGAGGGCAAGCTCACCTTAGACCAGGCGATTGAGTACCGTGAGACCGTCATTGAGAAGCGAGCCGAGAAGAAGGCGGAAGCCAAGATCAATGGCTATCTCAAGCTCAATACCCGTGAAGCCACCATCGACGAGACGCTATCCCGGTACAGAAAGGCCAACCCGAACCTTGTGAAGGACGGCACCCCCGAGCGCGAGAAGCTGGTACAGGAATACAAGTACCATGTGGAAGTCCTTGGGTTTCCCGCCACGCGAGCCACGGAGTTAGCCGCTGCCCGAGCCGCGTTCGGTGATGTGGAGGCACTGGAAAGCCAAGCCAAGCTGAAGGCGAAACCTGTTGAACGAGAGGCCTTTATGGAAACGACCACCAATGCGAAGCCAGCCCCCAAAACCAAGGACCCTGTTGCTGGCCTCAATGAACAGCAAAAGGAGTTCTACACCAAGCTCATCAAAGCGGGCCGGTTCGGCTCCTACCGCTCCCACGTGGGTATTACCCCTGAGCACTGGGAAGGTGTCCGTAAGGAACTGACCTGGACGAGGAAGGGGTAAGCATGAACATCCTGATCCCCAAGAAAGGGTGGACCGTGTGGGACGTGCTGAAAGGCATGCAGGACCCAGGTTGGAAGCATGGGCGCAGTGCCAAGGCCTATGTGGCTGGGGACCTGGTAGGGGCACAGAAAACCATCCTCCTCTGCAGTGGGTGTAAGCATGGCTTCGATTGGAAGAAACACGGGTATTACAACGTCGCACATTACGAGCAGATCCTCGCCAGTGGCACCTGCGACGTGTGCAAGGAACAAAGCCCCCGCTTAGAACTGCTGTTGCATGAGGCAACCAGGGGTGGGTGCTGGTCCACACAAGACGAACAGAAAGCCCTTCGCAAGAAGGCTATCAGCGTCGGCTACTAAGGAGACAGTATGGCAAAAGCAGTTGGTGATTACTCCCAGGGCACGTACAGCCCGATTGTGCGGAAGTTTATGATTGGGGCCTCTATTGCCCGCCCTGGCATCCTGGCGATGGCACCGGCGGCTGGCAATGCGGGGATTATCCCTTGCACGACCACGACTGTGACCAACACGGTGGGTCTTGCCTGTGACAGCGGCACCTACACCACGACCCAGACTTCCACGGGCACGGCAGCCTTCGTGAGCTGCATTGTGAACCCGCATCTGGTCATTGAGTACCGCATGAGCGGCGGGGCCACGGCGGGTACGTCCCTGTCCAACCAGGATGAAACCACGGGCTCCGCAGGAGGCACGGTGGTGACGACTGGGGCGGAATGGTCGTCCCCCACGGTCGATGAAGGCGTGGTCTGGGCCAACCAGGGTGGCGTCAATGCCAACCAGGGTCAGTACCGCAAAGTCACGTCCGTCTCTAGCACCGCAGGAACTGTGACGGTGCCGTTTGACCGAGCTATTGCTGTGGGCGATGACTTCTTACGAGCGCCCTACTGGATCTTGGACCCGACTGCCAAGACCATTCAGTTTACGTCCGACCTGACAGAGGCGAATGCCGCCATTGCCGTGGGTACGGGCGGTGCAATGGCTGTGGTTGGCTTCCGGCTCAATGGCGTGGCTGATAGCTACGTATTGGCCTGCAGCAACGACCACGCTCTGAACATTGCGACCCTCTAGTTTGAATGCGGTGGAGTAGGTTTGATCAAACCGCCAGTAGGTACCATGGAAGGCCTGCTGGAGACGCTGGTAAAGCACAGCCCCAGCCGCTACACACAATCACCCTTGGCTAGGTAATCACAGTAGGGTCAGCCCCTCCCTGGTAGCCCTGAACCAGGCCAGCCTAACAAGGAGTTCCTCACATGGCCGTTCCAATGATTTCCACGGGCTTTGGCGATTTAGTTGATCGCAGAATTACCAAGATTTTCTACGATGAGTACGACCAGCTTCCTGATGTGGTACCCATCTTGTTTGGCATGGATAACTCCAGTGACCAGTACGAGACGGTCAGCGCGGTGGGAGCCCTGCAGGACTTCTCCCAGTTCACGGGACAAGTCGAGTACCAGGACCAGAATCAAGGGTACGATGTGACGGCTACGCATATTGAGTTCGCGTCTGGTATCCAGATTGAGCGAGCCCTGTATGACGATGACCGCCACGGCATCTGGGAGTCCCGCCCGGTGGACTTGGCCCAGGCTGCGAACCGCACCCGCCAAAAGCATGCGGCCCGCATCTTCGTCAATGCGTCCTCGGTGGACACGTTCTTCTACCGCAACTCAGAGAACGTGGCCTTGGTGTCGGATAGCCACACCACGACCTCTGGCGCGTCCACGGCGGCAGGCTTTGACAACATGGCGACCACGGCCTTCTCGGCAGCTGCGCTTCTCGCGGCGGTCATCCAGTCTAAAGGGTTCCGCGATGACCAGGCCAACCGCATCAGCGTCAACATGGATGAGCTGTGGATTCCGGTGGACCTCTACGGCACGGCCTTTGAGGTCATTGAATCCTTCGGCAAGACGGCGGGTGCCAATAACGAGCGCAACGTCCACTACGGTGGATACAAGATCATGCCGTCCGAAGGCGGCTGGAACTATATGTCGGATGCGACCGACTGGTTCCTGTGTGACAGTAAGGGCCGCAAGAAGAACCTCACCTGGTTTGACCGGGTGCCGTTGGAGTTCGCACAGGCGGAAGACATCGACACGCTGGTGGCCAAGTGGCGGGCGTACATGCGGTACAGCTACATGCACCGCGATTGGCGCTGGATGATGGGCAGTATTGTAAGTGGCTAGTGTTTCTCGGGGGGCCGACAAGGCCCCCCACCCCACAAGGAGTACGCATGGCGAACGCAGAATACAGTGACAATCCAGACATGAAGTACAAAGTGAAGGGGAAGCATGGCATCGCCCGCCAAACTCTCTTCCCCAGGGCCAGTGTCAGCAAGGGGAAGGATAAGTTCCCCGGTATCCCCGTCAAGAAGGGGTACAAGTTCATGAAGAAGGGCGTGTAGTTCACATTCACCGCAAGGTGCGGGTTCTAGCCCATAACCTAGAAGGAGACACATGGATATTCTGGTCAAGGAAACACCGAAGCTGCCCCATGCCACTAACAAGGTCCTCTTGCGCCCGCACCAGATGGTGCAGCATGAGGAGGACATCCGCCAGTGCGAGGCCGACCTGGCCAATGCCGGGGTGAAGATGAAGGGCATTGTGCGCCAGCGCAAGAAAGCCCTGGAGAAGCAGTACCTGGAGCAGGCCCCCCAGCCAATCACCGATGGGGCACTCCGCGACAAAATGGCGAAGCGCATTAACGCCCTGGAGGAACAGATCAAGGTCGGCCTTCCCACCGCAGAGGAGATGCGAAAGGCCACGAACATCACCGTAGAGCAGCACCGCAAGTGGGAGCGTCTCAACAAGCCCAAGATCAAGGAATGGCGGAACCTCCTTCGCCAGCTCAATACCGACACCAGCGACCCTGATACGCATGACCGCTCCCTTGGGGACATTGAGCGCCTCCGTCCCATGTCAGCCCAGGACCGCCTCCGTACCGATGGCTTTATCACTGGCAAGATGTCTTATGGGTCGGTCCCGCAGGAGAACTGGGACGCCATCTTTGAAGAACCCCAGAACACGGCCCTCAAGCAGGCCGAGCGTGCCCAGGAAGCGGCCAAGCCTGTGAAGCGTGAGTTGACCCCCGAACAGAAAGAGAAGCGGCGGGAGATCATGGCGAAGGCCAGAGCTGCCCGCACCAAGAAGACCGCTGCGCCTGATGTCCAGGGCAGTGAACCCGAGCAGGCCGTTCCTGCCGAGGAAGTGAACTAACTATGGCATTCCCTTTTCTCAGCGAATACAACGTGGAGCAGGGTGATAAAGGTCACTTTGACAGTGAGAGTGACAGCGCCAGCCGCTTGGACTTCGCCCATTACAGCACCCTTGCACAGACCCCTGGCCTGGCCATGCCCTGGCGTGGAGCGTATGCCATGCGGGTTGACCTGGCGACCAGTACGACCGATGCGTATCTGGAAGAGACGGGAAGCTGGGACCTCAGCGCCGATGGCACCATCTACTTCCGCTTCATGCTCTGGATCAGCCCAAACATCGTGATGGCCAACAATGACCAGTTCTACGTCCTGAAGCTGCAAAGCACAGGCCCCGTAGACGAAGTGGTTGCGGGCCTTATCTATACCACTGCCGCAGGGCTCAAGTTTGGGGTGGGCGAAACAGGCATTACCAGCTCGCTTCCCATCGAGAAAGGCAAGTGGAATTGCATTGAAGTGACCGCCAACATTGATGCGGGTGGCGGCAATGACGGGACCATTGACTATTGGGTGAATGGAACCGCTGGCACGCAAGTTGTCTCACTCGACCAAGCGGCCATCGTCCAAGGACGATTTGGTGTGATGGGGCAGGATGCAGGCACCACGGCGGGCACTCTCTTATTTGATGCCCTGGTAGCGGACGATGCCCGCGTGTATGGCCCTTCTGTTGGCGATGGTCGTTGGCCTGAAAGCATGTTCCTTACGGCCAGCCAACACGTCTGGGTGGGGCATGGGGTTCTGGAGAACGTGCAGATAGCGACCGGCTTCACGGATAACGTCCTCGAAATCTACGACACCGACACCGGCAACACCAACGACATCAGTAAGCGTCGCATCTACCTGACGACCAGCACGCAAGGGGAAGTCGTGGACCCTGCGGGTATGCCTGTCACCCTCACCCGTGGCTGCTACGTCAAGTTGAGTGGCACGGCTGGGGCAACCGGCCCGTTTGCCACCATCAAGGTGGGGAAGGCAGTAGGCTGGGGCAGTGATGGGGCCATCCGTAACTATGGGACCAAGCGTCAACAACTCATTGGCAACGTGTAAGGAGACCGCATGGCAAAGATTATGGCATTACCCCCCATCCCAGGCGTGAGGGACCTCCAAACACTCATGGCCTTCATTATGAACAAGGAAGAGTATGACGCCCGCCTCAATGACCTGGTGACCCTCCAAGCGGAGATCCAAGAAGTCATGGGGAAGGTGGGCAAGGCGAAGGACATCGAGGCCCTCCTGAGTAGCGCCATGCAGAAGGATGCAGAGGCCGCTGTCACCCTAGATGCTGCACGATCCAAGGCCAAGGCGGAAGCGGCTGCGATTCTCCAGGCTGCTAGTGTGGAAGTACAGACCAAGGCCACTGAGGCTGAGCGCATCTATCAAGACACGGTAGAGAAGGCCGCTTCTCTGGCTATCAGCCAGGATGAGTTTGATGGCTACAAGGCACAGGTAGAGGCTGACCTTGACCAGCGCCTCAAGGCCTGTGAGCAACGTGAAGCGGAGTCACTGAAGGCCAAGGCTGAGGCAGAAGCCCTGCTGGACGCCTACAACGCCAAGCTGGCGAAGCTGAAGGCTGCCACTGAGGGCGTCTAATGTTTGTGGAAGTCCCTATTATTGGCACCGGCACAATGCGTGACCCATTTAGACCTAAGCTACCTGCGGGGACGGAATACAGCGCCTACATCCCCACTGGGAAGGATGGCCAGCCCGTTCTGACCAATTGCTTGGCTTGCATTGCGGATAACCGACCCGTCCCCAGCGATGGGCGGTTGTTTGCCAAGGAAGACGCCGTACTCAGCATCAAGGAGCGCGATGCCACCATTGATGTCACGAAGCTGAAGGTGGCTGGCGCAGCGGCAGTGGAGGTGATCCGTGGCACGTAATACGCTGGCAACCGACGATTTCAACCGCGCAGACAGTTCCTCGCTTGGCTCGAATTGGGATGGCGGATATGGCGACGATGACTTCCGTATTGTCTCGAATGCTGGTCGCCCAGAAGACCCGACATCTGGGAGCGGGCGAGGTGTCTACAACGCCCTGACCGTCGATGATGACCAGTGGGGGCAAGTGACGGTTACGGCCTTATCACCCTCTACCTATAACCATTTTGCGGTCGTGCTGCGTGGGGCCGCAACGCCTACATACACTGGGTATTATTGCTACCTGGAGCGTGGCGGTAGCTCCCCGGCTATTTGCAAGCACGTCGCGGGTGTCTTTACGGTGCTGGCGTTTGGGTCGCACACCTACTCAGCCGGAGACGAGTTATCAGCGGAAGTTGTCGGGACCCGCTTGGAGTTGTTCATTAATGGCGTGTCCGATGTGACATCAACTGATAGCGCGATTGCATCCGGCAAGCCTGGCGTCGGGTTTTATGGCCCTAGCGTGACGGACGGCACGGTTATCTTCGATGATTTCTCGATGGGCGATTTTAATGTGCCAACAGGGATGGTGCATCGGGCCTTATTGCTAGGAGTAGGGACATAATGGCCGACAATATCGAACTCAACGCAGGATCAGGCGGGGCGGTCATTGCCACCGATGATGACGGCACAGCCCATCACCAGTATGTGAAGTTAGAGTTTGGGGCCGACAACACCCAAACCAAAGTGACCAGCAGTGTGGGGCTCCCAGTTGGTGATGCTGGTGGGTCCTTGACTGTGGATAATGCAGGGACCTTTGCCGTGCAGGTGGACGGCAATGCTCTCACCTCCCTACAGCTGATTGATGATGGAATCGCCACCACAGGTAGTGCCATTACGACAAAGGGTATGGCGGCTGCGGGTACAGACGGCACCAATGCTCGCATCCTGAAGACAGACGCCAGTGGGGAATTGCAAGTTGATGTACTCACCCTTCCAACCCTAGCCGCTGTGACCACGGTGGGCACGGTCACCACAGTCTCAACCGTCACCAACATGGCCACCATCGGTACGAGTGTTACTCCCGGCACCTCAGCGGCCCACTTGGGGAAAGCTGAAGATGCGGCTCATGCCAGCGGTGATACAGGTGTCATGGCACTAGGTGTACGGGCCGCAAGCCCCACAGAGCGCAGTGCAGGCCCCACGGATGGTGACTATGAGCCATTCGCTACCAACGAAGTAGGGGCTGTTTGGACCACCCCCACAGCCAGTGCCAATGGAGGCCTTAGTATCTTCCGCTCACTGGACATTGATGAGTCTGAGGAAGAGATCAAGGCGAGTGCAGGCACCGTCTACGGCATGTGGGTCACGAACACCGCCACCAGCACCCGCTTTATCAAGTTCTACAACGCCACCGCAGCCAACGTCACAGTAGGGACCACCACCCCTGTCATCACCATTGGTATCCCTGGCAACACGAGCGATGACGTATCAGGCAGCTTTGGACCGGGCGGTATTGGGATTGGGTTTGCCACCGCGATCAGTGTGGCGGCTACCACCGCGGCTGCTGATGCGGATACGGGAGCCCCCAGCGCGGGAGACGTGATTATTAACGTATTTTACAAGTAATGCCACTTCTCTCACTCTTAGTGCCAGGCGTAGGGATGGGCGGTGGCGGCACCCCCGCACCTCCCTCTGGCGGGATACACCGCCGCCGCATCCAACCCATTTGTAGACGCAGGAGACGTAGACGTTATGGCAAAAAATGAACTCGTAACCCCCCTTGGCGATAGCGCCATGGACGAGACAAACGATGCCCTCAAGGTCACCCTTGCCACCGCCTTGGCTGGCGAGGATGTAACGAACGACGTGACGAAGGTTGAGCAGCGGGGCGCAGATTGCGGACGCTGATTTCAGGACGATCTGTCGCCATGCCTACCGATTGCAGCAATCGAACCTGGCCGATGTGGTGACAGTCAGCGAGTATTATAACGGACTCACAAGCCCACGAAAGGTGAGATCCTAATGTCCTCTACTTCACAAGTAACTACATTTTCAGACTTAGTGACCGATGTGCAGAACCGTGTGCGTGTCACCACTGGCGTGACAGCCACCGAAGTGCAAGCCAAGCGGTACATCAACATTGCCCTGCATGACTTCAA
>OFQW01000185.1_pt1 | contig 12018 bp, 13 predicted proteins | sample 1542941 | NCBI WGS metagenome assembly OFQW01 (sample SAMN07774219, study PRJEB24372) | wastewater metagenome | isolation source: Exp Tend NO 90WW | collected 2016-02 | reverse complement strand
GCCTGACGACCGGCGCGGTGGTGGGCGGCGGCTTGCAATCGGTAAAGCCCGACGCTGCCCGCCTGGGCAGTATCAACACCTACGTCAACACGCTGGACTTTTCCGAAGCGGGCGCGGCCAACAGCGTGCAGCAACTCTATGCCGCAGCGCAGCAATACGGAGTCAACCAATCTGAGTTGGCCGCTGCCACGGGCTACCGTCTGGAGGACGTACAAAAGCTGTTTACCAAGTACGGCATCCCGGCGTTTGCAGTTGGCACCAACTACGTTCCCAACGACATGCTGGCCCAAATCCACGAAGGTGAAGCCATCGTGCCAAAGGCGTACAACCCAGCCGCTGGCGGGGATAGCAACGGTGCCTTGCTGAACGAAATGCGCGCCATGCGTGCCGAAATCGCAGCCCTGCGGGCCAGTGCGGCCGACACCGCCGACAACACCAAGCGCACCGCCAGCACCCTGGTCAACGTCACCCGTGGCGGCGAAGCCATGCAAACACAGGTATTCGCATGAAAGTTATCCCACCTTTAACCATTGTGGATGCCATGCTCACCAGCAGCACGGCGGCAGAGCCCGGCGCGGGCGAAACACTGTGGAACGTGGCCACCGCCTACACCGTAGGCCAAACCTGCTACCTGGCCACTACCCACCGCCGCTATGAGTGCCTGGTTGCGCACACTGGTGCCAGCCCAGACGTTAATTTGACCGGCGCTACGCCCAAGTGGCTGGAGCTTGGCCCAACGAACCGCTGGGCGTGTTTTGACTTGTACCGCAACACCGCCACCGTGCAGGCCAGCCCGCTCACTGTGGTGCTTACGCCCGGTGTGCGCGTGGGCGCTATGGCCCTTATGGGCCTGGTGGGCGACTCGGTAACGGTCAGCATGACGGTCAGCGCCGTCACCGTGTACAGCCGCACCGTCAACATCATCAACCGCAGCACAATTGACTGGACGGGCTACTTTTTTGGCACGTTTGGCAACCGCCCCAGCGTCATTCTGTTCGACTTGCCAATGTATTCCAACGGGGTCATCACCATCGCCATCGCCCGTGCCAGTGGCAGCGTGTCGTGCGGGGCCATCGTCATCGGTAACGCGGCAGACCTTGGCCGTGCAGAGGCACAAGCAAGCCGCGATTCGCTCAACTTCTCCACCGTGAGCCGCGACACCTTTGGCAACGCCACGCTGGTGCCCCGGCGCACCGTGCCACGCACATCGCAAACGCTGCTCACCGAAAAAGCCAAGGTCAACACCCTGCTTGACTTGGTGGTCAGCCTCAACGCCGTGCCCGCCGTGTGGAGCGCCCTGGACGACCAGACCGAGAGCGATTACTTTGAAGCCATGCTGATTCTTGGCATCTACAAAGAATTTTCGATCAACGTGGCCTACCCCGACTACGCAAAAGTCAACCTGCAACTTGAGGAAATTTAATGGCAGTCACCACGCCCCCCACAATTTCGGCGCTACCCACGCCGCCCAGCACCAGCGACCCGGCTACGTTTGACACGCGAGCCGATGCGTTTATGGCCGCGCTGCCAACGCACACCACGGAAACAAACGCCGCTTCGGCCAATGTGTACGCGAACGCGGTGGACGCAGCCAGCAGCGCAAGTGCATCGGCCAGCAGCGCGGGCGCAGCGGCGAACAGTGCTGCAACGGCGGTATCCGCTGCCGGGGCAACGCTGTGGGTCAGCGGCACCACCTACGCCATTGGCGATGTGCGCTACAGCCCAGCCAATCAAAAAATCTACCGCCGCAAAACTGCAGGCGCAGGCACCACGGACCCCAGTGCAGACAGCACCAACTGGGGCGTCGTATCCACCGATCCGCAGTGGGTCATCAAGACCACCAATTACACCGCAGTGGCTGGCGATTCGCTGTTGGTAGACACCACCGGCGGCGCTATCACCATCACATTGCCCGCGACGCCTGCGGCCAATGACGTGGTGCGCTTTGCCGACTACGCGGGCACCTGGAGCACCAACAAAGTCACCTTCGGGCGCAACGGCCTAAAGATCATGGGCCTGTCTGACGACTACGACATCACCACGCCCAACCGAAACGGAACCATGACCTATATCGACAGCACGCAAGGATGGAAACACCTATGAGCAATTCATCGCAATTTTTCGGCGGCATCAAGTCGATTCAGCGCGGCACCATCAGCATGACAAGCGGTGGCTACACCAGCGGCACCGCCACTATCACCAGTGTAGGTACGACAAAAACCGAGCTGCGCATGCTGGGGGCGAGCAACGATGCCGTTTCCGACACCACCGCAATTTCGCGGGTTGTGCTGACCAATTCAACAACGATCACGGCGACCCGTTCTTCGACTTCAGGGACCACGGTCGTGTCTTGGGAACTTACGGAGTTTTATTGATGTACTACGCACAAATAACTGACGGCGTTGTAACGGCAGTATCTGAATTATCTGGCGAAGTTGAAAATCCAATCCTTATCCAAATTGACGGACTTGATGAATCGCTACTTGACAAGGCGTATGAGAACGGGCAGTTTACTGATTCAGCGCCGATCGCTCCGCCTGTACCGCAGGTAGTAACGCGCAGACAAGCCAAGCAGGCGCTGTACTTGCGCAGCAAGCTCGCACTGGTGCAGCCAGCAATCGACGCTATTCAAGAACCGACACAGCGCGCATTGATGCAAATCGAGTGGGATGACTCGCAAGAGTTTGTCCGTACCAGAGCTAGCCTTATCGCAATCGGCGCCGCAATTGGGCTTGATAGCAATGGTCTTGACGAGCTGTTCACACTAGCTGCTACGCTATGAACTACCCACCCGACACCAACAGCGGCACGGACGGTGGCGCGGTTGCCATCCGTGATCTGACCAATGCCACTGGTGGCGGGTCAAAGATCAACTGCGTCAACTACAGCTACACCATCGTCGGCAAGAACGTGGACGGGTTTGAGTGGAACCTGTACGCGCAGATGGACAACTACGCCGACACAAAACCAGGTACACGACGTGAACATTGCGCCTTCTACTCTAAAGCTAATAAGTACGGCACTGCTACCAATTGGGCAGGCGTACTTGAAGTACATGATCACCACGGAGAGGGTTCTTGTGTTGGCGCAGAGGTAGATATTTGGACGAAGGGCGAGGACAACGGAAACCGCATAGGTCTTGACGTGATGTGCGCGGGTGGCAACGATGTTGTCGATACACCGGCAGTAGTAGGTGCCACGGCGGCGTTGCGCTCCAGCGTGTCTGACTCCAATCCGTTTGCATACTGGTCATACGGGGCGTGGCTGCGTGGCGTCAAGCTGGCAGGCGTGAGCATCAAGTCGTGTGTGGCTGGTGCTGTGCGCGGCGTGGAGCTGCTTGGTAAGTACCTTGTTGGCATCGACACCTCGCAAGCCCAATGTGGAACAGCTATTCGGCTGGGCCACAAGCAAACCATTGCATTTGAGGGAACCGATACGATTACTTTAAGCCTCGCTGATAACTGGCGCGTGGCAATCAAAAACGGCAATACCCCGATCTTTGAAATCGACATTGGAACAGGTGACATTTACAAGCGTGGAGTTAAGGTGCTATGACCATTTCGCGTGTTGATAACTGCGGCCTTGGCCTTAATAGCGACCTGACGCCCGAGGAATTGGGTAACGGGGTATGGAGTTCGACCAACAATATGCGCTTTGTCAATGGCTACGCAGAGCGTTTCCGTGGCACCGTGCAGGTGTTTGATACGCCATCCGTTACGCCTTACTACATTGCGCCTTATGCAACCACCAGCGCGCGTTTTTGGGTGCACGCGGGGCTAGCTGCGGTGTATGTGGACGATGGCACAACACGCACCGACATAACCGGCACAGCGCCTACAGGGGCCATTGATAACAAGTGGACAGGCGGATCGCTTAACGGCGTGCTGGTGCTGAATAACGGCGTCGATAACCCCATGTTTTGGAACGGCGACACAGGGACAAACCTCGCCACGCTGACCGGCTGGACTGGCACATGGAAAGCGCAAGCTGTAAGGCCATTCAAGAATTTCATCGTCGCGCTGGACATTACCAAGGGCGCGAATCGTTACCCGCACATGGTCAAGTGGTCGGACATTGCTGTACCTGGTGCAATTCCTACAAGCTGGGACGAAACAAACGCGGCGCTCGATGCGGGTGAACAAGACCTAGCAGAAACACCTGATCTACTGGTTGACTGTCTGCCGCTTGGCGATGTGAACATCATCTACAAAGAACGCTCGATGTACGCGATGACGTATGTGGGCGCTCCGTACATCTTCCGCTTTCAACGTCTACCGGGTGAATCTGGAATGCTGGCGCGTGGGTGTGCGGTAAATACGCCTTTAGGGCATGTTGTACTGACTGCTGGCGATGTGGTTGTCAATAACGGCACAGGAGTGCAATCTATCGCCAACGGGGCGGTCAGAAACTACATTTTCCGCAACATCGACAGCACCAACTACAAGCGTGCGTTTGTCACATCAAACCCTCAAAGGAACGAGGTGTGGATTTGCTTCCCATACGGCAGCAGTGAGACATGCAATACAGCGTGTGTCTGGAATTGGGTTGATAAGTCGTGGGGCATTCGCTCTTTGTCAAACGTCACATACGGCGCATTCGGTCAACTGCCTGTATCGTCATCCGCTACAAGCTGGGCAAGTGATTCAGAGGCTTGGGATACGGACGCCACAAGCTGGAACGAAAACGAATATTCACCAGCAGAAGCGCGTTTACTGATGTGCCGCAGTACCCCGCTAATCACACTGGAAGATACCGGAACGACTGACTTGGGCGCACTGATTGATTCAAGCCTAGAGCGCACCGGCATGACGATGGGCGATGCGTACTCAGTGAAAACAGTGCGCGCAATTTACCCGCGCATTGATGGCAACACTGGAGCTACGGTAAATGTGCAGATCGGCGCTTCAATGTTCCCCGACTCTGGCCCAGAGTGGCAAACAGCGCAGCCGTTTGTGATTGGATCATCTATCAAGATTGACTCTTTCGCCACTGGTCGATACCTGTCCGTTCGCTTTACCAATGTGGACTATGGAGCATGGCGAATGAAATCGTTTGATGTGGATTATGTGAACGCAGGATCGTACTAATGGCACGTTACATACCCGGCAATGTGGCAGACCCACAGATGCAGGAAGAACTAAATAAGATCGCGCAGGCCATGGAAACGGCTGACCCTTTTATCACTTTGGACACACTTTACGCAGCACCCAAGAAGTACCGCGAAGGCACTGTGGTTAAGGCGGGCGCTCCGTGGAATCCAGGTGCTGGCGATGGTTTTTATGGATACCGAGCGGGCGCATGGCGATTTTTAGGATAAGGAGATAAACATGGCAATGACAGCGGAACAGAACGCAGGAATCTTGGACTACTGGAACAAGAACAAAGGCGACCCGAAGGCCGTGATGGACGCGATGACACAGTACGGCGTCGGTGCCGCTGACTTGGCAAACGCCATCGGGCGCAACGTGAGTGAGGTGGGGAACTACCTTACTGACAATGGCGCTGCACGCGGGTTTGGTGGGTTCAACAAAGGCATCACAGACACCTACTACGGCAGCGCAGCAGACCCCAGCCAATACGAGCTTGCCAAGGTTGCGGCGGCTCAGAACCCTAATGTTGTTGTCGGTGGTACGCCATACGGGCAAACAGCAGGGCAGGGCCTGCAAGCACCACCAGCGCCGGTATCAACACCTGGCGCATCGGCAAATCTTGGCATGGGCGGTGCGCAGGCGCAAGGGCAGTACACGCCAAACCCATACTTGGACAAGATGGCGCAGGGCATCACCAGCCAAATGAATGACAACTGGCAGCGCAACCAACTGCCAAGCATTCGCTCTGGCGCAATGGCGGCGGGTGGCTTCGGTGGCTCGCGCCAAGGTGTTGTAGAGGCAAACGGATTGAACGACATGAATCGTTCGCTAGGCCAGAACCTGACCAACCTTTACGGCAGCGACTACAACAACGCGATGGGACGCAATCTGCAACAGCAGAGCATTAACAACAGCTACGACTTGGGGCTTCGCTCCAGTGATTTGGGATTCTCGAATCTCGATGCCAACATTGCACAAAACAATTTTGGGAATCAAATGCAGGCTGCAAACTTTGGCATGGGTGTGTACAACACGCTCAACAACCAAACGCAGGCAGGCATTCAGGCCGGAACGAACATTCAAAACACGCCGCTGGACTATCAAAAGTATTTCACCAACAGCGCCAATGGCGTCGGTAGTGGCTACGGTACAAGCAACACATCACAAACCAATCAGGGTAATCCTTGGCTGGGTGCTTTAGGTGGTGCACAGATCGGCAATCAGATTCAAAAGAATTGGGGGTAATCATGGCTGGACTCTTGGACTTTATCGGCAATAACGCTGGTTCGCTGCTTGGCGGTTTGTTCGGTGCTGGCGCATCGGGCGACACAAAAACAGGGGCGACACAATCACGCGACCCGTGGGCACCTGCGCAACCGTTCATTTTGAAGAACCTACAGAATGAATCGGATTTACAGGGCTACTACCAAAAAACGCCATTCAACGCGCAGCAGCAGCAGGGCTATAGCAACCTGTTCGGCGACATTGGCAACTTCCGCGACAACGTAGCACCTGGCCTGATGGACTTTGCCAATCGTGGCATGGCTACCAACTACCAGCGCCAGCGTGGAAGCGCTCCCGGCTCGATTGGCTACGGCGCACAGCCCAGCGCTCCGCAGATCCCCATGGGGCCGTTTAGCGTGGCGCGTGGCGCACAGGCGCAAAACCCCATGCTCGACCTCAACGGCGCACAGAACCCGTACACCAACGGCGGCATTAAGGCAACGGCGCAAGCGGCCCCGGCGATGGTGGGCGGCGGTCTGCTGGGTGGTGGTGGAGGTGCGGCGGCGATGGGTGGAAATGGTGGGCAGTCACCATCCGATTCAAACTTTGGCGGCATCGGGATAGGCGATCACACCGACAAGCTGACGCAGAATGCAATGGACACGTTTTCCACATACGCGCCAATCAGCGTAGTTGGCGCAGCGATTGGCGCTCTTGCTCAGAAAGGCATTAGCGTGCAGCAGGCGCTAGATGCGGTTAACTCAACGGCTGATCCAATCGGTGCGCTGAATGCATTGCAAGGGTGGACTGGAGTTGATCCGTCTTACTCTTTCTACAGTGGTGAATCAACTGGTGGCAATGGTGGGGGCGATGGCAGCGTAGGCGGGTACGGCAGCAACAGTTACGGCGGAGCCGCAAGCTCCGAGGGCGGCTACGGAGGCTACGGAGGCTACGGAGGCTACGGAGGCTCCGGCGGCTTCGGCGGCTTCGCTTAAAGGAGAATGGCATGGCAGGTTTACTAGACGTATTCAACACCGACGAAGGCCGCATGGGCTTGGGCCTACTCGCAGCAGCAGGGCCACGCAGTGATGGCGCGGGATTCGGGCAGCGATTGCAAGAGGGCATGGGCAGCTTTGATGCCTACAAGCAAAACGCGCTCAAGCAGAAGATGCTTGAGGCGCAGATGCAGCAAGCAATGGAGCAGGCCGCACAGCAGAAAGCAGATCGCGCACGGCAACAGACTATCCAGCAGGGCATGGGGCAATTCTTTAAGCCTGGGCAGCAGGCACTTGCGCCATTGATGGGCGATGCCGCTACCGGGATCATGCCAAGTGCAGGAAAAGCGGCTATTGCGCCTAGCTTTGATTCTGCTGGTGCGTCTAGCTTCTTAGCTCAAAACGGCGAATATGAGCAGGCATTGAAGTTGATGCCAAAGCCAAAAGAGTTGCAAGTCAACAAGCTAGACGTGAAAGACTTCACACCTGAATCGGTGCAGAAGTTTGCGCAAACAGGGAGCTATGCGGATTTGGTCAGGATGGACAAGGCGCACTTTGGCGATTCTGGTGGGCAATTGGTTGCAATGAATCCGTTTACCGGGCAACCACTGAATAGTATCAATAAGACACAAAGCCCAGACAGCAAAGCAAGTACAGCGGTTTCTTGGGCAAATTACGGACTATCGAAGGATCGTTTGAACTTTGACAAGAATGGCGGCGCTGATGGCGTTAAGCCTAAACTGGTTGGGGATCAGTGGGTAACTGCACCGTCCAACATGAAGGCCGGTGAAGTTCGGCCCGCCATGCCGTCAGCAGGCAGGAAAGATGCCAATGAGGCGCTGGAGCTAATCAAGACGGCAAGAGAGATTATCCCGAAATCGACCGGTAGTTACATCGGCACAGGGGTAGATCAGGCAGCTCGCTTATTCGGCGCATCAACTGGCGGCGACACAGCGGCGGCGCAGCTCAAAGCACTAGAAGGCGCTTTGGTATCGAAAATGCCGAAAATGTCCGGCCCACAATCTGACAAGGATGTTCTGCTTTACAAGCAAATGGCTGGCGAAATTGGAGATCCAACTATTCCAGGAAGTCGCAAGCTGGCCGCGCTCAAAGTAATTGAAGAGATACAGCAGCGCCAAGCAGGCGGAATGAGTGGCGCATCCGTCACATGGGGCGCACCCACAACGCCAGCGGTTGGCGGCTGGTCTATCCAAAAAGTGAATTAAGGCGGCACCATGGCAAGCTACAACATCACTTCACCAGACGGCCAAAAGTACACCATCAATGCACCTGATGATGCTACGCAAGACCAGGTTTTGGCCTACGCGCAAAGGTCTTTCAAGATGGCAAAGGCACCAGATCAAGAAAAGAGTTTTGCGGCGCGTGCAGGGCAGCATGGCGGCAACATCCTTGCGGGCGCGATACGTGGCGCTGGTTCGATTGGTGCGACCATCATGCGTCCATTTGATACCAGTGCAGAAAATGACCAGCGCAGGCAGTCAATGGACGACGCCTTGCAAACTCTTGGCGCAGAGCCTGAGTCATGGATGTACAAAGGTGGCAAGCTGGGTGCTGAGATTGCAGGTACTGCTGGCGCTGGTGGCGTAGTTGCCAAGGGAGCTATGGCTGTGCCAATGTTGGCGAAATATGCCGCACCTGTCATTGATGCGATTGGCTCCAGTGGCATGACTTCTGGCGGGTTGGCTGGCGCTAAAGGTTTGGCAACAAGGGCTATCGGCGGGGCCGTTGGTGGTGGCGTTTCTGCTGGCATGGTTGATCCGCGAGATGCAGGCACTGGCGCGGCAATCGGGTTTGTGGCTCCTGCTGTGATTCAGGGCATGGGCAAGGCCGGGATGGCTGTTTACAACGCTTACAAGGGCAATAAACCCGGCGCTGGTGCCATGCTTGCCAAGGCTATGGGTGTGAGCGAGGCCGAATTACCCGCCATTATTTCTGCACTGGAAAAAGCGCCCGATTCTATCGTTGACGGATCAAAGCTTACGGTAAATCAGGCATTGCAACAGCAGGGGGCCAATACACCCGGCTCTAAATTGCTGGAGCGCATTGTGTCTGGTGGTCCTGGTGGCGATGTATTGCTCAAACGATACGCAGAGCAAAACACGGCGCGGCTTGGCGCATTGGAGCGCAATGGAGCGCAGGTTTACCAAGGCGCAGCCAAGATGGAGGCAGAAAACGCAGGCAACAAGATCGGGGCAATCCTGCGCACCCAGGCCGCAGACGATAAAGCAGCGGCTCGGGCAGCATGGGAAAGGGTTTACGGGCAGGCGTCCAAAGACGGGACAACTCTGCATTTGCCATTGGACGAAATGCAGGGCGCAATGGAGCCATTGGGGCGCGGGTCTGTCATTACTGGCGCAGATGCGCGGCGCGTTCTCGCAACGGCTGAAGATATTGGCATGGAGCAATTACCAGAGGTTGCCGCGCTGGCAAAATCTCCTGTTCTCAATTCGCAATCATTAGAGCAGGCGGTGCGCTCCGCTGGCGGCATCCGTGGCAAGTCTGGTGAGTTGCGGGATTTGGGCATTCGTCAGTCTGGCACCACGGGGATGATCAACAACAAAACCGGGCAATCTGCGGATATTCTGGCAGAGCAAATGCATCGGCGCGGGTTTATTCCAGACGCTGACCCGGCTACTTTGTTTGATGCGTTGCGCAATGGTGGCGGACGAAAGTTATTCGCCAATGATGCGGTTGAAAACAATGGCTATCAGCGCATGATGGAAGCATCAATGGGCGATTTGCCAGATGCGGCAGCTATCCCTAAAGCGGTTCCATTCGCAGAGTTTCAGCGATTGCGCCGTGATTCTGGATCCTTGGCGGCAAAAGCTGGAGAGCGTGCAGGCGGCGAGACTGAGGCTGGCGTACTTGGTGAGTTTCAGCGCATATTGACGCAACGCGCAGACGATGCGGCGGCTGGTCGCGGTGCATTGCTTGGCGACAATATGACGCCCGAGTTTCTGAATCAATACAACGCGGCCAGGGGCATGACACGCACCAATGCAGAGTTATACAAAGGCGGCAACAACATTGCTTCCATCTTGCGTAAGCCTGTCGGGCAAGACTACACGCTAGGCGGTGACGAGGTTGTTAATAAGCTGTGGCATGGTGGATCTGGTCTTTCGGATGATGTGTTGCGGCTAAAGCGCACACTAAATTCCAATAATTACGATCCTGCAATGGATTCACTGCGCAAGTACATCATGACGGATGCAGCCGGGAAGGTGACGGCGGGCGGCGATCTGGCATCGGCTTTGCCGCGTTACGTGGAAGGCAGAATGCCGGGGCTACAGGAAGCACTAAACCCCGATCAGCTAAAAGGGTTGCTCGGGGTGGCATCCGACATTCGCAACGCTGACGCGGCCAGCAATGTAAAAGGCTTATTGGGTTCAGACACCCATGCAAAGGTAAGTAGGGCGTTAGATGGTGGATTGCTTGATTCGCCTATCGCCAAGACGTTGGCGAATTTCAAGGGTGCAAATATGCTGCGGGATAAGGCTGTGGAAATGGTTAAAACCTACAAAGGTAAAACCATTTCCGAATTGATGGCTAATCCTAAGGAGGCGGCAAAAGCGCTGAGCGATGCGCGTTTTGTTGCGGCGGCTGATCCTGCTGCTTTGAAGGCTCTTGAGCGTGTCGTCTTGCGATCTGCTCCGGTAGCAATCCAAACGCGCCAAGCAGAAACGCAATGACGCCCAATGCCACTACTTTCCAAATCATGTAGTCGGTAAATTCCATCCCCGCAATATAGCCCAAACCCTTCAATCAATCAAACGTCTAGATGACGCCGCTGAAAATGACACCTGAAGAACGTGCCGAATTTATCGCAGACATTGCCGCAGCTATACGCCTGCGCGTAACCGATAAGCCACTGACGGAACAAGAAAGCGAATGGGTAAGGCTGGCAATACGCAAAGAGGCCCAAGCGATTGAGTTTCGCAAAGCCATCATTGAAAAGAGCCTATCCGCACTGATAACAGCCGGTTTGCTGGCTCTGGGCGGGGCGATCATGGTGTGGTTTGGCACTCACATCTACAAGCCATGACACCCGACACTTTGCCAAAGCAGCCTAGTCCAGACGAACTAGAGGCCGAGGCAAAGATTTACGACGACCATGGAAATGTACTGTGGGCAAACCAACTAAGACAACTAGCGCAGGAATTGCGCGAACGGCAAGATGGGCTGGAAATATGGTGATAGATGTGTTTATTACTGCTGTGTTTTTTGTCGGGGCACTCATGGTCAGTGCGGTGGTTTTGTGGGTTTTGACGGGGGAAGATGATGACGTTTGACGAATGTTTTGAAAAGCTGATCGGGCATGAGGGCGGGTATGTGAATAATAAAAACGATCCCGGTCTGGAAACGAAATTCGGCATCAGCAAGCGCAGTTATCCACACTTGGACATTGCTGACCTGAACCTAGATGACGCAAAAGCCATCTACAAGCGTGATTTCTGGGATCGCGCCCAGTGCGACAGGCTACACCCTGACCTAGCTTTCCAAGTGTTTGACGGTGCGGTAAATAGCGGCATTGGCAACTCTATACGCTGGCTGCAAGAGGCTGGAGGTGTGGCCGTGGATGGCGTTGTAGGGCCTCTGACACTGCGCAAAGTAGGCGACATGGAGCCAAGCATCATCATCGCCCGCTACAACGGTGTGAGGCTTAAATTCATGGCTTCCCTGTCCACATT
>OFQW01000184.1_pt1 | contig 12030 bp, 30 predicted proteins | sample 1542941 | NCBI WGS metagenome assembly OFQW01 (sample SAMN07774219, study PRJEB24372) | wastewater metagenome | isolation source: Exp Tend NO 90WW | collected 2016-02 | reverse complement strand
GATAGTTGCATTTTTGGTTTCATTTCAATTCTCCAAACCCCGAAACCCGCTCAAACTCCGCAGCAGCGCAGGCGGGGTCATGGTGCGCTCCTATCCCAATTCCTGAAACTGTCCATTGACCTGAACCAGCCTTTGTTTGGGCGTCCCGTCTTGTTGCCGTCTGGGCGAACGCTTCCGCAATCAAGGCAGGCCATGTGATCCCACATGGGTTGGGTGTTGACGTGGCGACAGACCGGCTTTTCGTCTTTGCGCTCCCGCTCGGCTGCTGCGCCTGCTTGCCAAGCCTCCCAGCGAAAGTCCCAGCCTGCATACGACAAAGAGCCGTCTCCACGCTTCCCGTATTTCGCTTCGAACTGCTCTAGGCTATTTGGCATTGGGTGGCTCCTTCCGCATATCTGCAATTTGTCGCCGCCAGTTTTGCATTGAGGTTTCGTAATCGCACCAAGACTTGCCTAAGACCGTCTTCACTTTCTTTGAATTCGCTACCCACGCCTCATAGTGGAGCCAGAATAAATCAAGCTGTCCCGGTTGATTCTCTAGCGGGTCGCCCGTTTTGTTTGATAAGACAATTGGGCCGCAATAGGGATGGTCTTCAAACCTGATACTTTTGGACCCGATCAACATCCATCTGTCCGGCCCGCCTTCAAGAATGCAAATTACTTTCACGGCGTAGCTCCCCCTAAACCAGCTTGATCCCGGCCGCATGCAACGTCGACATGCGCCAGCCCATCGTGCGGTGGCTCAGCGCCACCTCGGCTTCGCTCAGTTGGCGGTAGCCCGTCACCTTCGGTTGAATCATCGTTTCCATGTGGTTCCTAGTTGCGTGCCAGCGTTAGTGCGGGTGCTGGCTAACCCTTCATTCCACCGGACCGAGTACGGCCGGTGAATTCAATCGTTAATCAGTGAAGTGCTAATCGTTAAAGTGGAATCCGGCGGACAGGACGCACCCTGTAGGTGTCGTCCTCGTAGTCCCAGCCGCTGATGCTGAAGCCGTTCTCGAAGTCCTGAATGAAGGCGTTGGTGCTGGAGTGCTGCGTGCTGCTCCAATACCACCCCGCCTGGCTGAAGGCCTTGGGTGCGTGCAGCGATGCCATGAACAGCTCAGCCTGCGACGGCAGATGAAAATCGCTGTGGCCATCGGCGCTGTAGCCGGCTGCACATTCGGCTGCCGGGTAGGCGTGTCCGGTGATGGCCTTGTCTGCCAGCAAAGCGGCGGTGTTGGCCCGGCCATTGATGCGGCTGTTGGCGTCGGTTACCTTGTGGCCATACGGTCCCCAGGTGAGCTGCTTTGGGTGCTCGGTGCCAAACACCAGGTGCTGCGCGGGCTGGTCGCCAATGGCCGGCAGGATGCCGGCGTAAATGCCGCCCTGGCCGGTCCAGTATTCGCCGGGGGTGGGTGGGGTTAGCACGCCAGTGGTGGCAGTAGTGGCGGTGGTTGGGTTGGGTAGGGTTGCGGTCTCTGTCATGTCAATCTCCGTGGGTTGGTGGGGGGGTGAAAAAATTCAGGCCAGCGTGGCGGCGCGCTGCTGGAATTCTGTAAGCTGGTTCATATCAGGCTCCCAGGCACCAGCGGCTTGATGCCGGCGGCCATCTTCATGTCATCCTTGAGCGCATCCAGCAGCTCCTGCTCGGCTCCGGCTCTTTGCGCATGATGGCGATGGCTTCGGCAACAGCGGGTTCATCAAAAACCTGCCGCTTGCACCAGTCGCCGTCTATGTCGCGGTATCCACCTGTTTTGCAGGTTTCCAGCGCAGCCAGCACCTTCGCGTGTTCTTCTTTGGTCATTCCTGCTCTCCAGAAATATGCAGTTGCTGGCTCTTCACATACTCGCCGCACTTGACGCATTTCCAGAATGAGCGGCAGTTGAAGTAGTTGATCTGGTCGCCATAGACGTTGCTGACGAACTCAACCTTGTAGTGGCGGCAGAACAGGCGCTTGATAAATTCGATCACGATTGCCCGCCTTTCCGACATGGGCCGGTGTATTCTTTGGTCATGCTGCGGCCTCGTAAGTAGCTTCAAAAATGTCTGGCTTGCATGGATAGCGTTCACCCTTGACTCCGGTAATAATCCAGTCACCGGGACATACACGGTGCCCCTGCTCAAGCGTGTCAATCCAGCCGTGTACGTGGTGCGGTTGCCCGCACTGTTCGCAAGGTTTGGAGCCGGGAACATCAGGATGACGGTAGTAACGCACTACGCCACCCTCCCAACCTTTTTCACGGCGCTCAGAGCCGGGGAACACGCGCATCTCTCCGTTTTCTAATCCGTCTTGGTCAAAAAAGTAATCAAGAGGGTGATCTCCATTCTTGAACCATTGAGTGGCTTCTATAACTACTGGTTTCTTTCTAAACTTCATTCTGTCGCTCCTTTGATGTGTGCCACAAAAGTTGCAATATCTTCGTCAGTGGCCCCATACTCTTTTGACCGTAGCCACGGACCATTTAATAAGTCGTTGTCTGCCAAATAGCGCATTGCTTTTACGGGTAGGTCATGGCTCGGATTTGCTTTGCCAAGCGCCCTTGCTAACCTCGAAACTAGGGCTGCAAGGTCATCGCTCATCGGGCGTACTGGCTTTTCTTGCTTGGAAAGCTCGGCTGTCAGCGCCTCTACCTGAGACGCAAGACTTCGGAGCGTGGACTTTGCCAACGACGTATCAGCGTAGTGCTCGGCAAGCTCTCGGGCTTCTTGTGGCGTGGTCATGATCACATCGCCAAGAATGCGCGTCCGTGCAGCGGGTTGATGAACGGAATATCCCGGTCTTCATCGTGGCGTGAGCCACCACCACCCGACTTTGGGGGCGCTGGCCTCTCCTGCTGTTGTTTTGGCTTTGCCGACAAGCTCATAAACTTCTTGCTGGCGTCTTTTGGCAGAGGTTTTATCCAGGCTGACAACTCGTACAAAGTGCCGTTAATCATCACGTCTCCGCGATAATCCGGCCTCGATGGGTTGTCGCCCTTGTCGTTCTTGAACAATGCGCCTGATCCGTCTTTTGGTTCGTATGCCATTTATGCTGCCTCTTTGAGTGTTTCGCCGTGATCTTTGATCTTTGTGCGGATGTTGGATGGGAGTAAGTACCAGACGGCAGCGCGTTCATTAGCGCCGTCGTCGTTTTCTGAATCGCTGATTGCGATGTATTCCTCATAAGCGCCGATAAGATCGTCGCCATTGAAGTGATCAATAACAGAGGCTGCAACTGCGTCAACTACCCTCTTGCGCTGTGGCTTCAATGCTTCGTACATTTGTTTCAGCGTGTCTTTGCCTGAAATAAGTTTCACGTCTGTCTTTGCTTTCTTCTCGTCCTTGCCTGCGCTTGAGTCAATCGCGTCATGCTCGACGATTTCCAGAGCAGCCACCCAAAGGTAACGGCGCAGGTAACTTTGCACGGCTCCCAAGTTTTGAACCTCGTGACAGCCTTTCAGGGCTGCTGTGGACATGGGGGATGTGATGGTTATGAACTGCCGATTCCCACCGCTGTTTGTCATTGGCGCAGCAATGTCGGTTATTTCCATTCGCGCCATGTCTTTATCAAAGCTGATAACGGCGCAGAGATCATTTGCTGCCAGCGCTTCCATTGCCGGGATGAGGAAGTCTCCAAGCTCGAAATACTCATAGCCTGCAAACTTGTTCAGTCCCGACTTCTTGAGCTTGATCGCGTGGAATTGCTTCCTGGCCGCGTTTAGTTTTGCGTAGATGTTCATGCTGCCCATGCCCTCTTTGTTACGGCGCGAAATGCCGTCATTGTTGAAACTCCAAAATCTCTGGCGATTACGTAGTAAGGCGTGTTTGATGCCTCTCGTATCCTTCTCATTTCAGCCACCTTCTCGTAAGTCAAAACTGCCATTGGGTTTTTCTCTCCATTGCCGACAGTGCCATGCAGAATCTTGTCGCGCATGTTTTCCAGCGCAGTTCCCCAAGCAAGATTGATTGCTTTGTTGTTGTAGATGTTTCCATCCAAATGCCTGCACTGCATTCCAATCTCCGGCACTCCGTTGAACAGTCTGCAAACAACGCGATGGATGTACTCGCGCTTCATTGTTTTCCCGTCAACTCGGAAATCTATGGCTCTGTAGCCCATCCCGCACTTCGTGCCAATCAATGGGATTTCCTTGCCCCGGCGAAAGTTGGTTACTTCACCGTCACTAGAAAATTTGTAGTCTGGAAATGTTTCGTGTGGCTTCCACTGTTTCATTTCAGTCTTTCAAAATGGAAGGTTGAGGAACGCCATTCCAAAGGCGATCCGGGCCGAATAAACGGGTGTATGTGCGCTGCGGCGATAGAGCCGATAGACAGCGATGAAATCCTTTAGCTTTCTCATTGCTCAAGCCTTTCCCAATATTCGATAGTCCGCGCATCAGGAAGAGCAAAAAGCTCTCGCTCGTATTCCTCGCGCATCTTTGCAATGTCTTCGTCGGTTGGTGTGTTTTCTTCGTCGTTCATGGCACTGGCACCAGATCACCGAAGTCGTCAATCACGGCGTATGAGTTTTTGCAAAAACGGTTGTTGCCTACACCCATGACGTACCAAAAGCCGGGCCGTGTGGTTGTCCTGTTGCGCATCAATCCCCACAGGAACCCACTTGTTTCAGCGTGGTTCGGCTCGTATCGGAAATATGGGTTCACTTGTTAGCCCTCCGAAGTAGTTCCTCTGCGTCCCGTTCCGCTCTTTCGTAAGGATCAGGTTCGCTGAAGATTTCCATGAATGTTCGGCAGAACCACTGCGCAACCAAGCAAGCAACTACGCCTGCAAAAATCCACATAAGAAAGTTCATTGCTCCATCCCTCCAATAAAGAAAAGTACCAACATGACGCAGCCGACGGCTGGCCAAAACCAGCGTGGAGAACCAAGGCGCTCGTAAACGTCTTCAAGCATGTAGGGGCTCATGATTGACCCTCTGCTTTCTTGATGGCGGTTTGAGCCTGTTCAAATGCGTCTGAAAGCTGTTCACCATGCGCTGACATGACGTACTTCAGCGCAGCCAGCAAATCGGGCGCAGCCAAAACGAGGTCATGATTTGCTTGGCTTTCTTCGTCCCACTTTCCGTATGGCTCTGGATCGTCGGTTTCAACGTCATACGCTTGTATGTATGCAATTGATTCTTTTCCGTCTTTTCTGTCGTATTTGATGAGCCAACCAAAAGGCGAAAGCAATCCAAGTGCCTTCCAAGGGCCGGGCGTATGGCTCATGCTTCCCCCCGAAACTCAATCTCGTCGGCCAGCACGTCAAGCTGTTCAACAATCTCAACGATGTCGCTGCTTTTGAAGATGGCGGCATTCAGTCCACCAGCCAGCGCGTGAAGTACGTCGATCACGTCCCGCTCTGTGCGGCAAAGATTGCGAATCGTGATGCAGGCCCGGTTGATGTCCGTCTGCCGGTTGACGTTTGCAACCTTTGCTGATGCGATGCGGGCGCGGCGAGCTTCGACGGAATCAGGGTGAGCTAGGCCGCGTGCTACGTCTACGCTGTAGCCTTGTGTGATGGTGTTCATGCTGCCACCTCTGGCGTCCAAATTGAGCAATGCGACTCAAACATGAGAATCGCCATTTCGTATTCTTTGGCGTGATCGTTAGCGCCGTGAGTTTTGGTGACGGCTGCGGCGAATTCCTTAAGCGTTCCGGTAAAGCAACCGGCGTTCACCATTGGGCCTTTGTCGGTGATCCACAGAGTCACCATCGCGCAACGTGAACCAATCGGGCCGATAGCCATGTATGGACGTTTGCCAATCAGTAGTTTGTCGGCTGAAAACTTGGCACCCTCTAGGTTGGCACCCTCTAGGTAGGCACCCTCTAGGTAGGCACCCGCTAGGTTGGCATCCGCTAGGTTGGCACGCGCGGAAACTGCCTTCTCCAGCGCATGGCGCATCTGCAATTCGCTTGATACGTCGTCCGGTACATCGCATTCAAAAAGTACCGCGTCTGTGTAGCGGTGTTTGATCTGTTGCTTCATTTGTTACTCCTATTTGCCGTTGATTCGGCATGGGAGTAATTATGCGCCCAATGTGTGCCACATGCAAGAACTTTTTACTAGGACAAACCCTAATTAAAAAATATTTGCACTTTGTTGTTTTACGTGGCACACTACTACAAATGAAAAAACCTAATTCAATCACTCGCACTGGCGGAGTCCGTCTGCCTTATGAGCTTTGGCCCATGTTTCGGGCGATCATGCAGGCTAAAGGCCGTCCGTGGTTTGAGTCGTGGATTCGGCGCACATACAAGGCTATGGAGAAGTAGCGTGTTCCGCGACGAATACGAAGTTCTAACCGGCGTTCCTGTAGGACATGACGCCTTCTGGATTCTCAGCCAACCAAGGCGAGAGTCAAAAGAGCCAGCCGAAAAGGCAGCAGGAAAGCCGTACATGACGGCGACACAAAAAGCAAAGAACGCACTGCGCTCAGACGAAGAGCGGGCAGCGGATCGGAAAGCAAAGCGCGGCACACGGCCAACACGCAGCAAGTCGGCTCAGGCTGCGCACGAAAAGCAGTTGGCGGCAAAGCGGGCGGCTAAGTTGGCAAGGAAGAACGTCAGCAGCTTCAACGTGCAGATTCCAGATCAGGCGGCGAGTGATCGGACTAATTCAATAAAAGGAAAACTGTGAACTTTGAATTTCACCCACTGGCAAATATCTTCCCACTCATTGAGGGGCAGGCTTATCAAGATTTAATGGCCGACGTACTCAAGCACGGCATACGTGAGCCTATTTGGGTATATGAAGGCAAGATTCTTGACGGCAGGAATCGTTACCGTGCAGCGCAGGCAATGGGCGTGCCATTCAATGTTAAGTACTGGGATGGTGACGAAGACGGCGCACTTTCGCTGGTGCTATCTCTAAACCTAAAGCGCAGGCAGCTAGAGAAGGGGCAGCTTGCATTCGTTGCTCTGGCTATTGAGGCTTATGAGGCTGAATTAGCAAAGAAGCGGCAAGCTGAAAACATTGCAAGGAATGTGTCGAAAGTGGCAATCGTGCCACCTTCGGAGGATGCTGGTAAATCTAGGGACAAGGCGGCGGAGGCGGTTGGCGTAAGCGCTCGATATGTTCAGGACGCGAAAAAGGTAGCAACAAAGGCCCCGGAGCTTGTAGAGCAAATCCAAGCCGGAACCATGACCATTCCCGAGGCTATCAAAGAGATTAAGAAGGAAGAGCGCAAGGTTGAGATTGCCAAACAACGTGAAGACATAGAGCAGGGAGAAATTATTGCCCCCTCTGGTTTGTTTGATGTTGTTTCGGTAGACCCACCATGGAATTACGGCAGGGAATACGACCCAGATGGAAGTCGGGTCGCCAATCCATATCCAGAGATGACGCAGGAGCAAATCAAAGCTGTCGAGCTTCCTGTTAAAGACGATGCCGTTTTGTTCTTGTGGACTACTCACCAATTTCTATTCGATGCAAAAGAGCTTTTAGACCATTGGGGGTTTACCTACAAGGCGACGATGGTTTGGGATAAAGAGCGCATTGGCATGGGTTCCTGGCTTCGGATGCAATGCGAGTTTTGCCTAGTTGGGATTAAAGGTAAGCCATTCTGGGAAAACACAGAACACCGCGACATTATTCGGGAGGCGCGGCGCGAACACAGCCGAAAGCCCGAGGCGTTCTATCAGATCGCCGAAAAAATCACAGCAGGCCGAAGGCTTGAATATTTTGCTAGATCAGCCCATGAAGGCTGGGAGGTGTTCGGCAATGACACAGCGAAATTTTGAGATTGCACTTCAAAAAGGTGAGATTGGCGAACAGATCGTGCGCGACCACCTTGAAAAAAAAGGATGGGTTGTTTACCAACCAAAGACAACCGGCGCTCACTGCTTCGACATTCTGGCGATTCTGAAGAAGCAAACAGCCATTGCAATGGATGTGAAGGCAAAAAGCCGGTTAAACAAATACCCGGCTACCGGAATTAATCAAAAGCATTTTGAGGAATACAAGGCTTTTGGCGACAAGCACGTCATGCCTTTCTGGGTGATCTTTGTCGATGAGATGCAGAAAACAATTTACGGAAATTGCCTTGAGGAATTGGAAAAGCCAAGGGTTGTCGACGGCATTTCATACCCGTTCAAGATGCAGACAAGCGGTGCAACAGTTCGTATCTGGCCATTAGAGGCCATGAAGCAGATTGCAACGATTGACGGTGATTCGGCAGAAAAGCTCACGTCGTTCAATCAAAGAAATTACGAATACGGAGTGGCTGCGTAATGGCCCGATCAAGGAACATCAAGCCGTCAATCATGGCGAATGAAGAACTAGCAGCATGAGATGCACAGCCTGCCATCGTGAGCTTAAATCAGAGCCGCACATGGTAGGCCGCTATCCCTACGGCCCGGTGTGCTTTACGCGCATGTTTCCACGCACAAAAACTATGCGCATAGAACGTGCGCATGTTGTGGCGGACGATAAGACGCAGGACATGTTCGAGCCGTGCTACTTTGACAGCCAGGGCGAAGCTGATCGGCTTGCACTTGAAAAGCAGATAAATTAAAATAATGCTTACTGTAATAAATGAATGCTTACGGGGTTTACTGTGTACGTAAAATTATTTCAAAGCATCTACCAAGGCACACTTCGAGGTAACTCAAATGGTCTTTTGGTGTTTACCAACCTGCTGGCCCATGCCGACCAGTACGGCATTGTTGATGTTCACCCCAAGGCGATAGCTGAAGAGGTTGGTCTGACAATTGAACAGGTCAAAGCGGCTATCCAAGAGCTTGAATCGCCTGACATTGAATCCAGAAGCCCAGAGAGTGAAGGACGGCGCATTGTCCTGCTGGATGGTCACCGGGCATGGGGTTGGCAAATCGTCAATTATGTGAAATACCGGACCATCAAAAACGAGGATGACCGGCGAGAACAGAACCGGGAGGCGCAAGCCCGGTGGCGTAATAAACATAAGCAATCGTCATCAGACGTAATCAATGTAGATGCGGATAAGCCCATGCAGAAGCAGAAGCATATACAGAAGAAAGAGAATACAGAGAGAACAGCACGCGGTACCCGCCTGCCTGACGATTTGAATTTTGATTTTCAGTTCGCGATTCAAAACGGAATCCAAGACCCCGCCGAAGAAGCCAACAAGTTTAGAGACTATTGGCACGCCCAACCCGGCAGCAAAGGCGTGAAGCTGGACTGGCCAGCCACTTGGCGGAACTGGTGCCGTAATGCCAAGTCATCACGCGGCAACCAATCGGAAACCGCGTATCAGCGATCACAGCGCGAGAAATACGAGCAAATAGCGCCAGCCGTCGCAGCACGAGGCCCGAATAACCCGAATACCTTTTTTGACATCGTAAGCAAACCCTTGGAGATCACAAATGCATGACATTCAAACCCTGATGGACGTTGTTTTTACAAAACTATCCCTTGCGTACGGGCGCGACTTCACCGGGCGATGGGAGGGCTTGAACATGGCCGATGTGAAGGCTGATTGGGCGCATGAAATGTCCGGCTATGAGCGCAACCCGTCCGCGATCAAGTACGCACTGCAAAACCTGCCCTTGAAGGCTCCAAACGTGTTTGAGTTCCGCGCTATTTGCCAACGTGCGCCGGAGGCTCCATTGCCCCGTTTAGAGGCTCCAGCGGCTAACCCTGAGATTGCACGCAAAGCGATTGCGGAGGCTCGGGCACTGCTGACAAGGTTGCAGGCATGACAAAAACCTACGCAATGCAAAAGCTGCTTGAGCATGGCCCGCTGACATTGGCAGAGGCGCGAGAGATAACGCTGTGGGGTGGAAAGACAACAGCGCACGTTTTGGAGTACCTGAAAAAGAAAGGCGTTTTGGTGTGCAAGCACTACCAGCAAGAGCGCAAGCACCGTTACAGCCTCGCTTAACCCGTGACGACTTCATAAATCACATCCTCATGATGAAGCAAACACAACCCGACTACGCCCGCGAAGCACTCAAGAGCTACGACAAGGCTATGCCCTGGCTGGATTTGATGGCTGGCGTTAGGCAAGCACTGGAGCAGCAATGAGCTACGCCAAGAAAGTAGACAAAAACCAGGGCGAGATAGTCGAAACCCTACGCGCTGCCGGTGTCTCTGTCCACAGCACAGCAGGAATGGGAAAAGGCTTCCCCGACTTGGTAGCAGCTAAAGGCCCAGACACATGGCTAATTGAAGTGAAGGGGCTGAAAGGCAAGCTAACGGACGATCAAGTGAAGTTCATAGGCGAATGGCGCGGAGTTGTCCACATCGTCAGGACGCCTGAAGACGCTTTGCAGCTTGTTGGGGTTTCGGCGGTGAGGGATTTATGAGCGAATCAACCCTAATCCTAGAACTACACAACCGACAGCAAGCATGGGCGGTTATTAAGGCGCAGCTCTACCCATTCCTCGCACGCTGGTTGCAGAACAGCAAAACATTGACTTTGACGGCAACGCTAAAGAAGCGCACGCCAAAGCAAAACAAACGTTATTGGGGGCGAGGAGTTCTAGCGCAGATCACAGAGCAGGCGGCACCGGGCGGCAAGCTGTTTGACGCTGATACATGGCATGAGCAGTTCAAACGCCAGTTCATAGGCGTCATTGAGCTTCCAGACGGCTCGGTAAGGGGCATGAGTTCAAAGGACTTGAACACAGCCGACTTCAGCGAGTTTTGCGATCAGGTTGAGGCATACGCGGCGACGGAGCTAGGCGTGTGCTTTGTGGATTTGGAACCTCATTAATGGATCGGGTAACGCAATGAACAGTGAACTTCAAAAAGAAACGGCTGGCGCTTATGTTTTGTCGAAGAAATATCTAGCAATTCTCAAGATATTCGACAAGTTGCCACCCAGATTCAAGATGTTGGACGCTATGCGCGAGGCTGGGTTAAAGGATGGCCCGCAAGTAAGAAACGCGGTGGCTCACGTATTACGGTGCGACTTTAAGTGTTTGGACGTTGGAGAAGGCCCAAAACGGTGCTGGAAAAAACCATGACAACAGCAGCCGAACGCAAGCACAAAGCCCGGTTAGCGCAAAAAGGCTGCGCATTATGTGTACGCATATACCCAGCGCACCAACCCGGCCCGGTACAGCTTCACCACTTGCGTTCAGGCGGTTGGGGAAAAGGCGATTACGAAACGCTGATACCGCTTTGCTACGAACACCATTTGGGCAACAGCGGAATCCACGGGCTAGGGACTAAGGCATTTGAGCGGGAATACGGCGTGACTCAACAGGAATTATTGGAGTGGGCGAGAACATGAGAAAACCAACAAAAGACTTGCTGCGCTGGTGCCTGAGGCAATCAAAGCCTTGGACGCAATCGCAAGCGGCAGAGGAAATGGGAACAGATCAAAGCGACAACAGCAAGTATTTCCGCGAATTGGAAAGCCTCGGGCTGATCAAGCGGGAGAAAGTCGATCACAGGCAGTGCATCTGGACGATAGCGGACAGGGCTAGGGCGCAAGGGCTGGTTTATCAGACGCCTGCGAGAGTTATCGCTGGCGCTGAACCGCGCGAAGCGTCGGCTTCGGGCAACCTGTTATACGACACACGAAAGAACACATGAGCGAAAAAGTAGTGATAGGAAACGCGGAACTGTGGCACGGAGACTGCCGCGAGGTGCTGCCGCTGCTGCCGCCCGTCGATCTGGTGCTGACCGACCCGCCGTATGGGATTGGCGCGGCTAAGACGAGTTTTTACGGACTGGCAAAGAGGAAGAATTCTTGCGCCGCGCCAAAAGACTACGGGGACGGAGAATGGGACAACGAACCGCCCCCTGAATGGCTGATTGGATTGATGCGCGACAAAGGGAAGCATCAGATTTTTTTCGGCGGAAACTACTACGCGCTACCACCTGCGACGTGTTGGCTGGTGTGGGACAAAGAGAATGACGGCACTGCTTTTGCAGACTGCGAGTTGGCATGGACAAACCTGCCGAAAGCGGTGCGGCGCATTAAATGGCGGTGGGCCGGGATGTTGCAGCAAGATATGGCGAACAAGGAAGAGCGCGAGCACCCGACGCAAAAGCCCGTGCCAGTGATGCGGTGGGCGCTGATGCAGGCCAAGGGGGTTCAGACGGTTTGCGATCCATTTATGGGGTCGGGGACAACTGGCGT
>OFQW01000180.1_pt1 | contig 12180 bp, 32 predicted proteins | sample 1542941 | NCBI WGS metagenome assembly OFQW01 (sample SAMN07774219, study PRJEB24372) | wastewater metagenome | isolation source: Exp Tend NO 90WW | collected 2016-02 | reverse complement strand
AAACTAACGACAGTACAGTACTCGCAACAATAGTAGCTCTATCAGTAATAGTATTCTTCGGTGTAACGGCATGGGTACATCTTACTCGTAAAGTACCTTCTTGGACTCGTGTAACTCTCAGTGTATCTGCATTGATCCTCGCTGTATCAGCTCTATTCGCTCTGTTCTAACATAGAAGATGAACCGGATAACGTAGCAAAAAAGCCCCTCTCGCATGGGGGCTTTTCTACTTTTGAACTACATCTCACATGTATCTATTATCGTCCTAATACCAGTTGTTAGCAAGTGAATGTGCTAGGGCTTGATTGTAACCACCGTAACGGCTGTTAGCATAGTTGATCGCTCCACGATAGTACTCTGTAGTGCCTGGACTTCCCCATTTACCACAAGGTAGGCTCTGGAATGCTCCGCAAGCTCCAATGCTATTAACGACATACTCGTTACAAGTGCTCTCTCGCATAGCTAATTGCCCTGCTGCTGCTAATTGGTCGGCTGGAACGCCTAATGCTGCTAATTTGTTCTGTATGTCCACACACGAACCGCTAGACGCTCTAGCTGGTGCTGCATAGGCTGTCTGTGTACTTGTTACCGTATTTACTAGCTCTTTTTCAGCTTGTGCAATACGATTCTGGTTTTCTATCTTAGCCTGAAGATCGGCTTTTAGCTTTTCTTCGTTAGCTTTTCGCTGTTCAATCTCCTGTTTGAGTTGATTGATCTCTTGTTCTGACTTAATTTTACCGTCATTTAGACGATCATTTAACTTCTTAGATTCAATTTGTTCCAGTTTTAGCTGGCTATCTCTGTTCTGAAGTTGTATCTTTTGAAACTTGAACTCGTGATTTGCTGTTTTTACCTTAGTAATTGCTACTGCGGTAAACACGATCAACAGTATTCCTGCTATCGCTATTAGTAAATTGCGTTTCATAATCTCGCCCCTGTTATAGTCAGTCCGGAAAGTCGGGGCTTGTAGCTCCTTATTAAGTTTGACTTCCTCATTATATCAAAACTATTTTACGGCTTTGATAATGAAGAAGACGGCAACAGCTAAAACGTTCGGGATCAGCATTAACTTTGTCGTAAGATCATCTGTTCCGAAGACTACTAGGTAGTCAGCAAACAGTACAGAGATCGCTGCAAACATTAGTGCTAGACCGAAGATACCATGTGTAGGTATTCCAGTACGCTTAGTTTTAGTTACAGGCTCAATAGCCTTATCTTTCTTTGTCATAGTGTAGTTCCTTTCGTTTTACTTGACTCTTTCATACTAGCATACCAGTTATGCTTTGTCAAGTAGCTGTCGGGTTTTACGTTTAAACTCATCTCTTAACTCTACAAAGTCGTGTTCTTTATATACCTTAGTAGTACCCTTGATCCGTAAGTACGCTTCAGCTTGTTCCAGTCCTACTTCTCGGATCATAAATAGCATGTATTCAGCGTAGTTACCGCCTAGACCTCGTGGTGGCTTGGCGTTGCAGTAAAAGCATTGTGAGTGTACTAGACGCTCATCAAACAATACTGCGTTCCCCCTACCACCTACGAAGTGTCCGGCTTGAAGTTGCTTAAAGTCAAAGGGCTTCCAACATGTAATACATCTACCTTCGTGTGGTGTTCCACTGAAGCGTAGACAATCCCTAGTCCGTATATAAATACTGAACTCTTTCCATGCTTTCTCTTTAGCTAGTTGTCTAGTTGTCTTTTTAGCCATTCGTTACCCCTTGCTAGTAGTCCTTTTATTCTAGTCATTATACTAGGCTTACTTGGATTAAGCTGGAATGGTCGTTTTGGCTCTCGTTCTTCAAACTCTAGATGAAAGTCTTCTAGTGATCCGTTCTTTTCAGCCCATGATTCACCAAAATCATCATGTTTCTCTTGTTCTAGTGCTTGCTCTTTACGCCACTTATTAACAGCACGTTTAGCTTTAAGCTCTGTGTCAAACCGTCCTAGACTCTTACGTTTACCATGCCCGATAGATACTCGTGCTCGGTATTTATTACCCTCTTTAGTTACCCCCATACTGCCCCCCTTTACGCTTTTACTTTAGTACGTCTAGATTTAAGTCCACCGATACGTCCGGCAACTCGTGCCAGTTCTCGGTTAGCTGCAAAACCACCAGTAGTACCATTCTTACCACCGATAGCACCGATTCGCTTATAAAACTGCGGATCGTTAGCTAGATTAGCTTTTGCTGCTTTAAGTCCACCTGCTTTTGTTCCTGCCATATTTAGCTCCTTTCCCATTTATTTATAGGTACAACTAGCTTACGTTCTCCGCCTAGAATGCGTACAAAACCATGTTCCATAGCGTCCTTATAAGAGATCTTGTAAGTAGATTTTTCAGTAATGTAATGGATTGCTTCAGGGATCGTTTTTAACTCATCTAAGTTGATTGACCAACTTCCACCGCCCATGCGTAACTGATCCTTTTCTTTCTCTTTCTTAATTAGTATTCCGTTCTGAACTTGACTATGCATTTTCACGCTCCTTACGCTGATCTTCTAAGATCATTTCTCTGCGTTGTCTTCGTAGGTGGTGGCGTTGTTTGTTACTAAGCGTAGGATCAAGTGTCAGTTCAAACTTCGGCTTCTGTTGCTTTCGGGGCTTTACGCCTTTAGCGGTGTAAGGTTTACCCTCGTAATCATCTTCTCCGTAGTATTTGATCCGGACTTTACTCCTGCGTCCTGCTCGGTTTAACATTTTACCCCACCATTCTTTCTGTATTGAACTCTTTAAGTCGGCTCTGTAAGTACATACATATACCGTTATAGCGTTCATACTCGTTCTTAATTTGTGTAATGCGGTTCTGCACAACCTTTAGGCTGGCTTCGTCCACTCGTGTCATAGCCTTACTATGCGTATCTGCAGCACTCGGTGTACCTTTCGGCTCTCGTAGTCGTGCTTCATAGATAGCTTGGCGTTTCTCATTTAACTCTTTGATCAGATCGTTCTCTACATCTATGTAGTTGTTCAAAAAGCTAAACAGCATATTACAGTTCAAGCGTAACCTACCTAGATAATCTCCGATCAGTCCAGGGTTTTCTGTTGCGTTAGAGAGTTTTCCTTCGCTCTCCATTCGCAACAGTTCCCCATGCCATGTTCGTAAACTACCAGTAATGTTCTTGTAGTTCTCGTTGCTATCTAGACTTGGAATCGCTAGTACTTCAGCAGTTGTTACCTTTTCCGTCTTTTCAGTCGGTAAGTTCTTCCCTGCTTCAATAAAGCCGTCCGTACTCATAACTAACTCTCAAACTTAGGTGCTGGCTTGTAGAGTACCTTGAAGTCCTTGTATGGCTGTGGTGCTTTACTCTTAACCTTGCCTAGATATTCAATTTTAACTTCTGATCCTATACCGATCTCTTGGAACTTGGTGTCAAGTACCGTAGATCCCCATACGCTTGTAGGCTCGTCTTCTCCGTCTACTTGGATCATGTAGATGTTAGAGTTGTTTTGTCCTACGTTCTCTTTCTTAGCTGTGTAGAGTCCGGTAAGGGTATCTCCCTCGTTCTCCGGCTTCCATGTTTCTCCGGAATTGCTTCCTGCTTCTTGCCAATCACTCATTTTGCTTCGCTCCATTCTGGATCTATTTCTTCTGATCCTTTACTTAATAGGTGTAATGAACAGCACTCATCTCCGTTCTTGTAATCGCAATACTGCATTGTACTCTTGTAAAGATCGTGCGACTCATCACATATACATTCAGGCGGTTCTTGGTTCGCCCACGCTGTATTAAGCGTCTTCAGCCTACTTTCTACTTCAAGTAGTAATTCGGGTTTAACGGCAGTTTTGTATGTAGCGATACGCCCGTCTAAAGTCATGTAGACATATAATATAGACGATACAGGTTTACCTTTCTCCCTCAACAACTTAACGTAACAGTGGTTCTGAAGCTCGTGGTTTAAATATGGCTTGTCATCTTTCAGCCGGAATCGCTTATCATCTTTCCTGCGGTACTGCATAGCAAAGTCGTGGACTGTCTTTACCTCTATGATCATTTCATCTTTTTCAGAGTAGTTATCATATTCTCCGGTCAGATCCAGTTCTTCACTCTCTAAACGCTCGTTACTCACAAGGTTCGGATATAGTGCTTCTAAGTGTGGTCGGATCGCTTCCTCGTATAAGTGTCCGGCTTTCCAACGTAACATCTTACCTGCTCCGGCTTGCTGTAAACGTGGAATAGCTAAACGCTTGTAGTAGTGTGATCGTGTACACTCGGCAATACTTGAAGCATGCCACTTTTCAAAGACTCTGATCTCATCAGCTTTCGCTATATCTTGATAGAGTTTGCTTGCTACTTCGTCCATTATAGAAGTCCTAGCATAGCAACGTGAGGACAGTCAGTTTCGCAACTGTTCGTCCGGATCGTTTCTTTCAAGTTATCTTTAACGGCTTCTCGCTCGTCTGTAGTGAGTTCGGTTACAGAGTGCTGTATTCCCATTTCACTAATCAGATCTTCTAAGTCTAGTACGACTGATCCTATTTTACTCATAGTAGTATAGTTCCTTTCATTTACTTACACTTTCAGTGTAATCCATTTTTTCATTCCTGTCAAGCTTTTATTACAAAATATATTTAGTCCTTAGTGCAAACTCATCTTTTAACAGAGTCCGGATCTGCTCATTATCCTCAAAATACTCTCGTTTTTGTATAGGCTTTCCGCATTTTTGTAATAACTCTTTTTCTTCAGAGTGCATATCTACTACTCGTGCCATTCCTATAACTTCAAGAGATCCTAGACGCTTATATTGTGCTAAACGTGCTGTTATATTCTTAGTTTTTCCTACTTTTATGTAGCCATTCTGATAAATAGCATAGATAAAGTCAGCGTTCTGTAGCTTTTTGTAACTCATGCTTCTTTAAACCCTTCATCATCTAATGCAAAAAACGGATCATCTTTTATTCGTGTCTGATCCCATTCAAAGCGTATATAGCGGTCATTGTAGTCAAGCTTGGCGTTCCTCGTCTTTAGGATCTTTACCCATAAGCCGGATTCATCAAAGTCATTATCATTATCTTTACGGCTTGCGATCATAGCGGTGTCAGCGTCATAACCGATTGATCCAGTTCCCATAAAGTCTTCTATCTCTATCTCTGTCCACTTACGCTTGGCTTTACCACCCTCGCCCTTGCGTAGTGATACGATTACAATAAATGGTATCTCATGCTCAAGTGCAAGCGTCTTGATCTCCTTGCTCATAATAGCTACTTCTTCCGGCTTCATTCCACGTCCTAAGTATTGCAGGTAGTCCAGTACCACCATTTTTACTTCGCCTTGTTCTTTAGCTTTTATTAGTAGTGGCTTCAGATCCTTGTATGTCAGTCGGTGTTCAGCTTGGAACATCATATCTAAGCCCTCAATAGTACCGTTATTGATATGCATGATCCTTGCTCCGATCTCTCGTGTCAGCATTTCAAGCGTAACAAACAGTACTCCTTGCGTTCGTGCTACATTAACTGCTATATTCGCAGCCAACGCACTTTTACCGTTACTTGTTTCTCCACCTATAAGTACAACGTGTCCGTTCTCCATACCACCTATCTTCTTGTCTAAGCTGGTAAAGCCTGTCCGGATTCCTTTTACCTTGCCCCACTCCTTGTACTCTTTCGTGATTACGTCTTCAAGCTCTGATATGTGGATCAGCTCATCTCGTGGCTTGGCTGGTACTATCGTAGCTTCCTTTTCGGCTATTGCTCCGGCTACTTCTACAAAAGCTTCATCATCAAGCCCTGTGATCTTATCTACTAGCCAGTCATTCTTCGCCATTTTGTAACTCCTGTATAACTGCTATAGCCCAACGTAAAGCACTTGCTTCAGCTTTATCAAAACTTAATTCTTTATCGCTATTAAGTACTCTGCTTTCTAAATAGTCTGCACGTTTAACTAATCGCTTCAAGCGGTCTTGTTCTTTAGGATCTAATATAATTTGAGTTTTAAGCCGGATCATAGCCAACCCTTACTCGGTGCTACTGGATCGTTTATGATCAGCACTCGCCTTTTCTTCAAGCTTCTTGCGTACACTTGGATAGATGTAACGTTCATCTTTACCTAAACCCTCTCTGATTCGCCAACGTTCAAGCTCGGTAAGCTCCGCTAGTTCATCTTTTATGTATTGTTTCTCTAGCTCAATTACTTGTCGTGCTTCCGGTTCTATCTGTGGGATCTTGTCCATTGTGCTTACAAGCTGTCGGATCAAAGTCTTAGATACGAGAATACAAGACAGTATAAATGCCTTGCGTTCGTTATACGTTTCTTCAGATACAAGCGTAGCAGTTCCTTTCATTTATGCTACTTCTATCATACCACTCATGCCTTTATTTGTCCATTGTAAAAACTACTTAAAAAGAGAAAACCCCTTTTTACAGGGGTCTTGCACTTAGACGGTGTTTTGTAGCCGTTTAAGGCTATTGCAGTAATAATACCAAAGTGTTACATTTATATCAATACATCTTAGACGGTGTATGACAGTAGCAAGCGGTACTACGTCCGTCCTATGGCTGTATAAAGAACATAGGCTCTAACGTAGTCAGTCGCATTCCGGATTGCGTAGGATTCCGGACTTTACACTTAGTAAGGTACATCTTGATCTTTAACAATAGAGGGTAGATTGTTTCAGCTCGGTAGCATAGACAGTTACTAGGATCTGATTAAAAGCAATTATCAGAGAGTCATTACCTTAGTAAAGACTTACGCCCCACGCTCGGACTTCGCCTGTGGTACTACATTACTAAGGTTAAGATTCTCTGTATATTGCTGGTAGCTTACACAAAAAAAGTCCGGCTTATTTGTCGTGGCTTCTACCCCTGTATATCGCTATTTCTTATCTGTTCCGCATGGTATAATATAGAGAAGAAGATCCCCTTACAGTGTAGTTCCTTTCAAAACTCTCTTGGGGATCTTCGCCTATTTAAGTGATTCTACAAGTTGTTCCATTGATAGCTCATCAATAGGACTGTTCGGCAGATTAGCGTCTGCTTTTTTCATAGCCTTTTCTGCTTCTATGATCGTCAATACTCCGTTCGCTATTAGGATCGCTAGTATTATTCGGATCATTTCTCTAGCAGGTAGCATGCTATAACTCGTGTGCTTCTACTTTAGCTTCAGCGTTCTTGTAGATTGTTTCTGCTTGCTGTCGGCTCAAGTTAAACACTGTTCCGATTTCCGTAAACGTTGCTCCGCAGTTCCGCATAACATACGCTATAAGCGGTCTGTTGTCCGTAACGTCATTTACCTTGATCAATTTTTGTAACTGTTCTGTATTCGCTGTCTTTGATACTGGTCTTCCACTCATCTGTAACCTCATTTCTCTCTAAAATTATTGTCTGTGGTATTTCTACCACGCTTGTCTTGATCTCTATGTAGTACAGTACAGAGTAAACTCCGATTAGCCATACTCCCACCACTAGCCACTTCATTCAAGTACTCTATAACCGTCTTTATGTGGTTCTAGTGGTGTACTTGCTGACAGGTGTACTATTTTATCCGTATCACCGTTTACTTCATCTTTGATCCAACAGTAGCTATAAGCTCCGTCTAGATGTCCAAAGATTATAGTTACTTTGTTTCCGTCTTTGTCCATAAGTCCATAGATCGGTATATTTTTATCACGTTCTAGTTCGTATAACTTCATATTAGTTGCCTTGTAGATCCCTAGCGTGTACGGTGTTCTGTAGCTGTTTTCCGGCTGTCTTGCTGGCTGGCTGTAAGTCTATAGATCCGTCTTCATAAAATACTGATCGTGCTTCTTGTACTTTCAGCTCCGGCTGGCTCGGAAGCTGTTTCACTTCTAACGCTCCGGCTGTTACCGCCATTAAGAATACTGCTAGTATTACTGCTCCGATTGCTACGCCTATTGTATTTCCTTTACTCATACTATTTCACCTCCTTTAACTTTGCTCGCTCGGCTTGGATAGCCGTATAAACCTCATAGCGTTCTTCCTCATCAGTCACCTCACCAAGTACGGCTGACTCAATGGTATCGAGCACCTTAGCTATTTCAGCGTTGGTGTGGTCTTTAACAAACTGCATAGCGTCATAAGGCGTGTCTGCGTTCATTATGATATGAGCAAGCTCTCGTAGCTCCTGTTCATTCGTAGGGTTCATAGCTCTGCCTCCAAACGTATTGCAGCTATCCATTCTTGAACCATTTCCCACGCACCAGACAGCTCTGGGGATTTATTTCGATACGGATTTCCGAGTCTTCGCATGATGGTAGCTGTGGTGTCAAGATTGCTTGCTAAGTTTTCAAGCGCCGCGATGGCTGTTTCTTTGTCTGTCATAGCTCTGCCTCCTCTAGCCGTAGGTAAGTTGTATGCAACAGTCGTCATTTGAGTAAACATTCTGCAACTTTCACAATATCCACTTTCAACCCGTCCAACACACTCTCTCGCAAGCCTATAAGCGTCTTCATCTGTTATTTCAGTATTTACATTACTTGCCCGAAGTGTGAACGTCTCGTCTTTATTACAGTGTCCGCACCTTACTATGTAACTGAGTTCTGTTTTTAACTTAGTCATAGCTCTGCCTCCAGTTTGGTTAATTCTGTTCGCTGCGTATCACGAAGTTGATTACGACCTACTGTCAATGTTATTGCAAGTCTTCCAGCTTTGTCATTTTCACCCACCACTCGCTCCCTTACCTCTGCTAATAGCTTTAGCTTTTCGGTGCGGATGAGGGACTGAATATCGTATGCTAATGAAGCCTGGTCTGATGTGTCTATATAATCAGCTCCGTCAGCTCTATTCTCAATAATCATACGCTCTATCGTTCGGTGTAGCCTATCATCGTCTTTACTAGCTTGATTGGTCATCGTGTATACCTCCTAATCACAATCTTACGCTTGTCATCGTTGCGTATCTTTTTAATACCAGCCATTGCCTCTTTGAAGTCGGTGTATACTCGTAAGCGTTTCTTGGTAGAACTGCCACCGCCCATCGCAGGTTCACCGTCATCCGCATACACCAGTAGGTATAGCTCACTAGCTTGATTGGTGTCTGTGGGGTTACTCATACTATTGCTCCTTCCATTCTTCGTTTAGTTCGTCATACCATGCTTCGCATTTATCGCATACCATACAGTACTCTGTCCGGCTGTCATCTGGTGCTTGATATGCTCCACCGTCATAACTGCTGTATACGGTAAACTCTAGTGCTTCGCTTACTGCTCCTGCATGATTGCATTCGTCTAGATCTCCGTCTGCTGTCCGGATCTGTACTGTTATAGCTTCGGGGTATTCATAGCCGGATTTTACTTGTATAGATTGCATATTAGTCTTCCTCGCTTTCTTGATTCTCCGGTAGATCTTCATACTGTTCTACCAGTTTTAGCTTGATAGCATTGTCTACCTTGTGTAGCTGTTCCAGTAGTCCGGATTCGCTGTAGCTTGATATAGTTACGGCTGTTTCATCATTTACTGTTACAGATAGCGTGTATTCTATCTCCGCTTGTTCTCCGTATTCTTTGTATGTCATTACAGACTCCTTCCGTTTACTCGGATCTGTACGTCTAGCACATCTGATAGATAAGTGATAGTTTTCTCTAGTCCGTAGCGGTTTATTGCGTCTAGTAGTGTTTCGCCTTTACGCTTCATCAGTGATGTTTCGTATTGCTTTACAATAGCTTCCGGTGTGTGATCGGTGTACTGATCAAAATCTTTTACTTGTAGATAATTCATGGTAGTTCCTTTCGTTTAACTATATTTCTAGTATAGTCCTCTGTTTACATTCTGTCAAGTGTTTTATTCATTATTATACTTATAACTCTCTGCTTTCACTTGCTCTATTGCTTCTTCTAGTTCCCACGCTGTCAATTCGTGCATATTTATAATGCATAGATTGCTACTCTTGATCTGTATTACTTCGCTACATTCAAGCGGTGTACTGTTCCGGATCGCTAACCATGCAAACAGTATTGTACTGATCGCAAGTATTACTATTAGCGTATTCTTAAACATTGATTCCGTCCTCTCGCATGCTATCTCGTAAGATCTCCGCTTGTTCCATTAGTAGCTCTTGAGGTGTTACATATTCTTCCGGTAGATCGTCCGGCAGTTCGGCTCTGATTCCGTCTATTTCTTCGTAGATCTCCGGCATGTATAGTCTTTTAGTTAAACTCATTTCATTAGCTCCTTTGCTTCGGCTTGTGTATAGCCTTGATTGATTAGTTCCATTTCTAGATCGTTATTTCCTACGTGTCCTAGTACGGCTATAAAGAATAGTATTGCAAAGCCTACTAGTATATTGCGGATCAAAGCGGTATAGAATAGGATCTTTTTTTCTAGCTTGATTCGTTCTATACGGTTGCTGGTGTATGCCATTTCGGTGCTCGCTTTCGGTTCTTTAATTGCTTATATTGCTTGTAGTTAAGTTGCTTCTTTTTCTTGATCGGTTCAAACATTGTATATACCTTGCAACGGTGAAGCCGTTAGGCTTCTACCGTTTCCCTTCCTGCTTTAAGTATTTTATTAACGGCGGTAAATATCGGGCTTATATCTTTGTCTGTCGGCGTGTACTGTTTAAGCCAGTTCTGTATATATGCTCGGCTTTCTGATTCGTTGAATGGTTCTTCAAGTTCCTTCATAAGCAAGTAGCTTACGGCTTCGGCTTGAAACTCTTTAATTCCTCGGTGTGTTTTATATTCTTCGGCTTTTTCCTTCGTGGTGTGTCCTAGTACTACGTGTGCTAGTTCGTGGAAGGTAGTTGGAAGAAGTTCGGCAACTACTGGATTGATCGCAATGTTACGCTCGAAGCTATAGCCTTGAATGTTTCCGTTAGTGTTCGCAAAGTCTACTAGCTTGATCTCAAGGGCTTCTAATGCTCGGTTCAATTCCCAACCTGCACAAGCTACGGCGGATAGATCCAACTCGTCGCCTACAGTGTCAGAGTAGCCAAATACGGCTTTCTTCAGGCGGAAGCCATAAAAGACTTCTTCGCCTGTTGCTTTATCTTTATAGAGTGAAGGGGTTATAACTAGCTTCGCTGTTCCTGCTTGTGCAAAGCGTCCTAGTTTCTTCCATACGTTATAATTTGCAACTGGTTCAGTTAGTCCTTGTTGCATAAAAAATACTTGATTCGCAAAGCTATAGTTATAAAACTTATTGAATGTATTCCCCATTGATCCTTTAAGTGTCAAAGCTGTATTTAATAGCTCGGTGTACTTGATAGTTTCAGTATTAGCCATTGCATTGATCCCTTCAGAGGTAACAGGCGTTAAGCCTGTACCCCTTTATTAAAGTTTTCGAAGGCGGAAGCAATAAGATGTAAAGCGTGTGTTTTCATCTCTGGTACTCGTGCTGGTGTATCGCTGTAGCTTTCAAGCGTTACCATAGCTGTATTGACGAAGGCTAGTATACTGTCTTCATCACATAAGAAGCAGATGTTACCGCTTACTGTCATAAAGCTTTCAAGCGTGTTAAATACTATATTTCGCTCTAGCTCGGTGGTCTTGATGATTTTCATCTCTGGTAGTTCCTTTCATTGAACTTGTTTTACTCTCTAATAATAGCAAAGATCTTTTATTCTGTCAAGTGTTTTATGTATTATTCTTGTATAAAATAGCAAGTAAAAGCATTTAACAGATCGGGGGGCGGAAGGAAGAAGAAGCCAACGTTATATATTATTCGTTAGTAAGCATATAATAAGAGTATGAAGAATGAAGACAATAACACGCCAACGATCGCCAACGATCAACAGGAAGTACTAAGTGCGGAAGAATATAGTTTTACACGTTTAATTGCTAAGGGTTATACACCTACACAAGCATATAGAAAAGCCTTTCCAACGGCTTCGGATCTTGCATACGGTACAGTAAGAAACAAAGCAAGCCAACTTATGACGAAGAATGACATCGTTACAGAGGTAGAGACGGCTCGGAAGACTACGGCACGCCTAGCGAGACTAGCAGAAGACAGGATCGAAGAAGTGTTAACAGAGGGCGATATACACGCCAGAGGTAGCAGAGTACCAGATGTAGCTATGTTTATGTACGATCACGCCAACGGTAAAGCGACGATCAAAGCGGAAGTTAAGAGTGCACACGTACAAGTTATATATGATCTATCAGGAACAGGTGAAGAAGTACCGCTAGAGATACAGGAACAGCTTAAAAAATTACAAAAATAGAATTATATATTATAGGCTATCCCCCCCTAGTACCCCTGTTTCGCAAGGTACACAACCTCTGATATATATA
>OFQW01000178.1_pt1 | contig 12209 bp, 13 predicted proteins | sample 1542941 | NCBI WGS metagenome assembly OFQW01 (sample SAMN07774219, study PRJEB24372) | wastewater metagenome | isolation source: Exp Tend NO 90WW | collected 2016-02 | reverse complement strand
GGTGGGGAAACGAAGTTCGGCATCTCCAAGCGCAGTTACCCGCATCTGGACATTCACTCCCTGACCCTCGCGGATGCCAAGACCATCTACAGGCGGGACTTCTGGGACCGGGCGCAGTGCGACAAGCTGCACCCCGACCTCGCGTTCGACCTGTTCGACGGCGCTGTGAACAGCGGCATCGGTCAGGCGATCCGGTGGCTGCAACGGGCAGTCGGTGTCGCTGACGATGGGGTGGTCGGACCCTTGACGCTCGCCTCGATCAACCGTGAGAATGACACCAGCGCGATCCGGGCAAGGTACAACGGGCACCGGCTGGACTTCATGACAAGGCTGTCCACATGGGACGTTTTCGGGAAGGGGTGGGCGCGGCGGATCGCGTCCAACCTTCAATCTGTAGGTAAGTAACCAAGGAAGCATCATGCAAAACATCGTCATCATCCTCCAACTGATACCCGCGCTGATCACGGCGCTCAAGGCCATCGAGGAGGCCATCCCCGGCTCCGGTCAGGGTGAGCAGAAGCTGGCCGCAGTCCGTGGCATGCTCGAAGTCATCGACGGCAGCATCAGCAATCTGTGGCCGCAGATCAGTGGCGTGATCGGCGTGATGGTCAACCTGTTCAACGCCACTGGCGTGTTCAAGAAAGCCTGACATGGGACGGCTCCTTGACTTCCTCGACCTGTTCCGCAAGGGCGCGGCTGTCAGTGAGCCTGCCCTGTGGAAGAACCGCAGCGCCCTGATCCTGGCGCTGACTGCCCTGATCCTGACCGGGTGCCGCGTTGCTGGAGGGTTCGGCTATGTCCTTCCTATCACGGAGACTGATGCGGCCAGCATTGCTACTGCCATTGCTGTGGTTGTTGGCCTGTTCAGCACCTACGCCACCAGCGACAAGGTTGGAGTCCTTCCGCCTAAGTTGCCGACCGACAGTTTCCCCCCACTGGACCCAGCAGTCCCCGAGCCTGAGAAGCCTCGATCCAGCGAACCCTTCAACGCTGAACGCGGAAGTTGATGGTGGGATGCTGGGAATCCGGTGTAAGTTTTGAAGTAATTTCTTTGATATGTTGTGTTTTCCATTAGTATGTGTAATATTGCATAACGTACCGGCGCGATCACCGGGTTCCGCAAGGAAATTGAATGTCTGAAGAATTGCAAGCAGCGGTTGAAACCCCCGCGTCAGAATCTGAGGTCACGGCGACACCAGAAACTGAGGTTATCGAAACGCCGGTAGAAACGCCACCGCCAGCACCCAAGACCTTCACTCAGGAGGAACTGGACGCAGCGATTGGCAAAAGGCTTGCGCGAGAGCAGCGCAAATGGGAACGGGAACATCAGACGGTTGCAGCACCACCTCCCCCGGTGGACTTGCCACCCGCCGAGCAGTTTGAGTCGGTTGAGGCTTACGCCGAAGCACTGGCCCAGAAGAAGCTCGAACAGCGGGAGCAGGCGCGGCAGCAGTCCGAGATTCTTGAGAGCTACCATGAGCGTGAGGAAGAGGCTCGTGGGAAGTACGATGACTTTGACCAAGTGGCGTACAACCCGAACCTGCGAATCACGACCGCGATGGCTCAGACGATCCAGGCTTCGGACAGTGGTCCCGATGTGGCTTACTACCTCGGAACCAACCCGAAAGAAGCGGACCGTATTTCCAAGTTGCCACCTTTGGTGCAGGCCAAGGAAATCGGGAAGATCGAGGCCAAGTTGGCGTCTGATCCCCCGGTGAAGAAAATTTCGAGTGCCCCGGCTCCCATCGCGCCGGTCACTGCCCGTTCGGTGGGTTCGCCCACCTACGATACAACCGATCCTCGGTCTGTGAAGACCATGAGTACGTCGGACTGGATCGCAGCGGACCGTGCCCGACAGATGAAAAAGCTGGAAGCACAACGGCTTCGCTAACCAACGCAAAGGAAACCTGAAATGGCCAATTCTCTCTTAACCATCGACATGATCACCCGCAAGTCGCTGGAAATCCTCGAAAACAATCTGGTGATCAGCCGGAACTGCAACCGCCAGTACGATGACTCGTTCGCCGTGCAGGGTGCCAAGATCGGCTCCACGCTGCGTATCCGCCTGCCCGACCGCGCTCTGGTCACGGATGGTGCCGCGCTGCAAGTGCAGGACGACAACGAGCAGTACACCACGCTGTCCGTCGCCAGCCAGAAGCACATCGGCATCAACTTCACCAGCGCCGAACTGACGATGCAGTTGGACGACTTCGCGGAACGTGTGCTCAAGCCGCGTATCTCGCAGTTGGCCTCCTCCATCGACGCTGACGTTGCGACGGCTTACAAGTCGATCTACAACTCGGTCGGCACCCCCGGCACCACTCCCGGCACCTCGCTGGTCCTGTTGCAGGCCCAGCAGAAGCTGAACGAGTTCGCCACGCCGATGTCGCCGCGCTACGCAACCGTCAACCCCGCTGCCAACGCTGGGCTGGTCGAAGGCATGAAAGGTCTGTTCAATCCGACCGATACCGTGTCCCGCCAGTTCAAGAACGGCATGATGGGCACGGGTGTTCTCGGCTTCGACGAGATCAACATGAGCCAGTCCATCGGGATGCACACCACGGGCGCATGGGGCACGACCATCACCAGCACCGGCACCCTGTCAACGCAGGGTCAGGCCACGCTGCCGATCTCCTTCACGGGTTCGAGCAAGACGTGGAAGCAGGGTGATGTGTTCACCATCGCTGGCGTGTATGCGGTCAACCCGCAGACCCGTCAGTCCACCGGCTCGTTGCAGCAGTTCGTCGTCACCGCCGACCTGACCGCCTCGTCCACCGGCACCCTGAGCATCTCCCCGGCGATCTACACCGCCGACCATGCCCTGGCGACTGTGGACTCGTTCCCGCAGGCGACCGCTGTGGTCACGATGCTGGGCAGTGCTTCGACGCAGTACGCGCAGAACCTGTCGTACCACAAGGACGCGATCACGCTGGCGACGGCTGACCTGCTCCTGCCGCAGGGTGTGGACATGGCTTCGCGCCAGACCCACAACGGCATCTCCATGCGGATCGTGCGCCAGTACGACATCAACAACGACCGGATGCCGTGTCGTGTTGACGTTCTGTACGGCTACGCTGCGATCCGTCCTTCGATGGCGACCCGCATCTGGGGCTAACCTGACCGGGGCTTCGGCCCCTGTCTCCCACATTCACATTTTTGGAGAAACATCATGGCAATTCCCTCAGTTGGCGGTGGCTATCAAATTGGCGATGGCAACATCAACGAAACACCGCTGGGCATTCAACCCGCACCCCAGACCGCAACCTCGACCGCGACCCTCACGGCGGCGCAGATCACTGGCGGCATCTTGGTCGGTGACACGACCACCACGGCGGCAACTTACACGTTGCCCACTGTGACCTTGCTTGAAGCGCAACTGACCAATGCGAAGGTCAATTCGAGTTTCGACTTGGCAATCGTGAACGTCGGCACCAGCAGCGGCACCATCACGATGGCTGTTGGCACCGGCTGGACCATCACTGGTCTTGCCACGGTGACCTACACCACCTCCGCCATGTTCCGTGCCCGGAAGACCGGCACTGGCGCGTGGACCCTGTACCGTCTGACCTGATCGTAAGGTCACAGTGAGAAGGGGGCTTCGGCCCCTTTCTTTTAACTATGGTCATCTACCTCAAACACCCCGTTCACGGGACCAAGGTGGCAATTTCAGAGGTTGAGGCAGAACATGACCTCAAAGCCGGATGGTTGCCGTACAATCCAGATACGCCCGTCGAGGCGGCTCCAGTCAAGAAACCGGATGGCAGGTTAAAGGCAAACCGGCGCAAGCCCGTCGAAGGAGCAGAAAATGGCATCAGCGGGTGAAATCATCAATGGGTCGCTCCGACTGATCGGTGCGCTGGCTGAAGGTGAAGTTCCTTCTGCCGAAACCTCTGCCGATGCCCTGATGGCAATGAATCAGATGATTGACTCGTGGAACACCGAGCGTCTGATGATATACAACACCATCGACCAAATCTTCACTTGGCCTTCGGACGAAATCACCCAGACCCTCGGCCCCACGGGTGACTTTGTGGGTCTGCGCCCCGTGGCACTTGACGACTCCACGTACTACCGGGATGCGTCCACGGGTGTCTCGTTCGGCATCAAGTTCATCAACCAGCAACAGTACGATGGGATCGCGGTCAAGACCGTGACCTCCACTTATCCACAGGTCATGTGGATCAACATGGAGAACCCTGACATTGCGATGACCATCTACCCGAAGCCCACCAGGGCGCTGGAGTGGCACTTCATCTCGGTTCAGGAACTGGCACAACCCGCCACGCTGGCAACGGAACTCGCGTTCCCACCCGGCTACCTGCGTGCGTTCCGGTACAACCTCGCCCGTGAGATTGCCGCTGAGTTCGGCATCGAGCCTCCGCGCACCGTGTCCCAGATCGCGAACGTGTCCAAGCGCAACCTCAAGAGCCAGAACAACCCGAATGACATCATGAGCATCCCGTATGCCATCATGGTCAGTCGCCAGCGGTTCAACATCTTCGCAGGTAACTACTGATGAAGACGCCCATCCTCGGAGGTTCCTATGTCGCACGCAGCGTCAATGCTGCGGACTCGCGCATGGTCAACCTTTTTGCGGAGGGCATCCCCGAAGGTGGCAAGGAGGCGGCATTCCTGAACCGCGCACCCGGCCTGCGGCTCCTCGCTACGGTGGGCGATGGTCCCATCCGGGGACTGTGGCGCATGGGGGACTACGGGTACGTGGTATCCGGCAAGGAGTTGTACCGGCTGAACCCAGATTGGACCTCCCTGTACATCGGGAACCTGTCGGGCACCGGACCCGTGAGCATCGCGGACAACGGGACGCAGATGTTCATTGCCTGCAATGGCCCCAGCTTCATCTACAACTCGACCACTGAGGAGTTTGCCCAGATTGCCGACACTGACTTCCCCGGCGCGGTGACGGTCGGCTACCTTGACGGCTACTTCGTGTTCAACGAGCCGAACAGTCAGAAGGTCTGGGTCACGAGCCTGCTGGACGGCACTGCCATCGACCCGCTGGAGTTCGCCAGCGCCGAAGGCTCCCCCGACCAGTTGGTCGCTGCCATCGTGGACCACCGGGAGGCATGGCTGTTCGGAACCAACTCCATCGAGGTCTGGTATGACGCGGGGAGCGCGGACTTCCCCCTCCAGCGCATCCAGGGCGCGTTCAACGAGATCGGCCTCGCAGCCGCATACTCTGTCGCCAAGCTGGACAACGGTCTGTTCTGGCTCGGGTCTGACTCCCGTGGTCAGGGTATCGTCTATCGCTCCAACGGGTACACCGGCAAGCGCATCTCGACACATGCCGTGGAGTGGCAGATTCAGCAGTACGGTGACATCTCGGATGCCATCGGGTACACGTACCAGCAGGACGGCCATGCCTTCTACGTGCTGGTGTTCCCCTCTGAAGACACCACATGGGTCTATGACGTTTCCACGGAACTGTGGCACGAGCGTGCAGGGTTCCACGAGGGTCAGTTTGTGCGCCACCGTGGAAACTGTCAGATGGCTTACAACGGTGAAGTGGTCATCGGGGACTTTGAGAACTCGAACGTCTATGCCTTCGACCTGAACGTCTACGCCGACAACGGCTCGATCCAACGCTGGCTCCGGTCCTGGCGTGCGCTGCCCACGGGCAAGAACGACCTGAACCGCACGGCGCAGCACACTCTCCAACTGGACTGTGAAACGGGTGTTGGCTTGAACACAGGGCAGGGGTCGGACCCTCAAGTGATGCTCCGCTGGTCGGATGACGGTGGGCACACATGGTCCAACGAGCATTGGTCCAGCATGGGCAAGATCGGCAGGTATGGATACCGGACCTTCTGGCGCAGGTTGGGCATGACCATGAAGATCAGGGATCGCGTGTACGAGGTGTCTGGGACTGACCCGGTGAAGATCACCATCATGGGGGCGCAGTTGATCCTGTCGCCCACCCGGCAATGAATGTCACGAGCATTCCCGCCCCGCGTGTCCCGTTCATTGATGAGCGTACCGGACTGATTTCGCGTGAGTGGTACAGGTTCTTCCTGAACCTGTTCACCCTGACGGGCAGCGGCACCACGGATGCCTCGTGGACTGACCTCCAGTTGACCCCCACGACCCAACCGTTCATGGTCGACGTTGATCTGCAGGGGATGGGGTCTGTGTGTCCGGTGTGTCAGGGTGTCACCCCATCAGATGACCCCGCGTTGCAGGTTCTGCCTGCGTACCCGGTGCCAACGGACGATGCTGCCCTGATCCCCGGCTCTCCCGAGCAACGGGTGCAGGACTTGATCATCCCCTCGTACCCCGAGATGGTCCTGCCGGACGTTCTGACCCCCATCGACCCCCTCGGGATTCTCCAGCGTGTTGATTCGCTGGTGTCGGACATGCAGGGGTTGACCCTGGCACCTCCGTTCGTTCCCGTACAGACAACCTCATCCACCGACACCCGGCGCGGGTCGATCCGCAAGTACTCGACCACTCAGACCATCGGGACGCTGGGTGCCAGTTACGTGGCGATCACAGGGTACGATGCCAGCGGGTTCACATCCGGCAGCGGTGTGACGACTGACCTGACCAACGGGACGCTGACCCCTGCCTACGCGGGGGACTACATGTTCGTCATGAACGTATCTCTCCAGTTTGATTCGAGTGGTCTGTCAAGGTTGTTTGCGATGCGGGTGTACGACACGACTGCATCGGCGGCACTGACCAATTTGGCGATTACCCCGTTTGTGGCTCCCGGTCTTGTCGGGTACACCTTCGGTGCCACACTGCCGTTTACGATCTCATCTTCGCAAGTCGGTCATGCACTTCGTCTTGAGATTGGTGCGGGGAGTTCCTTCACCACGACCACTTGCCCCAATGCCACCTTCGCCATGTACTCGGTAGGACTACTATGACAACCAACATCGCACCCCAACCCAAACTCCAGTTCTTCGACGCGAACGGTGCGCCCCTGTCGGGTGGCAAGCTGTACACGTATGCCGCTGGAACGACCACTCCGCTGGCAAGCTACACCAACTATGGTGGTGGCACTGCCAACGCGAACCCGGTCATTCTGGACTCCCGTGGCGAGGCGTCGGTGTGGCTGGGCACAGGCATGTACAAGATGGTCCTGAAGACCTCCACCGACGTTGAGGTCTGGACTGTGGACAACCTGAACGGCGCTGATGCCGCCACGGTTGCAGCCACGCTGGCGACCCTTGCGGCGTCTGGTGGCGCGGACCTGATCGGGTATGCGTCCGGTGTCAGCAGCCCAACGACCCAGACGGTGCAGGACAAGCTGCGCCAGATGATCAACGTGAAGGACTACGGCGCGGTGGGTGACGGCACCACGGATGACACTGCTGCGATCCAGGCTGCGATTGACGAGATGCAGGGCGCTGGGGATGGTGGGATCGTGTACATGCCACCGGGCCGGTACAAGATCACCAGCAACCTGACGATCACTTGGCCGCACGCCACCTCGGAGGACTCGGGCAATGAGGTCGCCCTGCGCGGCGCTGGCTCGGGTCTGACCATCCTGCTGGACTACCGCACCTCAGTCTCGACGGGCGGCTGCGTCAGTTACGACTTCAGCGGGTACACCGAAGCAGAGGTCGGCTACCGCTACCTGTACACATGGATCGGCGGGTTCTCGATCATCAAGATGGTGAATGCGACCACCATTGCTGGCGACATCATCGCCCCCGGCACCGGCACCGGCCTGTACATGAACTCCATCGTGTCTGGGTTGGTGTGGGACATGCAGATCAAGGGTCATGAGATTTGCGTCGAGGCGATCAACTGCATTGGGGGTGCATTCCGTGATCTGCTGCTGTCACAGGCAGACATTGGTCTGTACATGGGTGAACTGACCCCCGTGACTGTGGGTGGTCTTCGGTCGCCCCCGAACGCTGTGGTAGTGGACCACTGTTCCATCAACATCTGCCGCACCGCTGGTGTGGACATCCTTGGCGGCAACGTCGGGATCAAAGGTTGCTCGTTCTCATTCGACGGGATCAACACCCCCACAGGAGGAGGGGTCCGAAACAAGTATCAGGATGTGTTGTGTAAGCAATTGACAATTGACCACTGTATGTTTGAGTCCAATGGTGGGCTTGCCGATGTGGTGATTGATGGCACTCTCACAGCATCCACTTGTTCAGTGTTAGTGTCCAACAGCACGTTCATTAGAAACTACCCGACAACCTCACTGAACCCTACAAATAATATTGCTGTGGTGTTGGGTGCGACCTCGTACTGCGACTTCGCTGCCATCGGCAACGGGTTCCGCAGGTACACGGGAACCGCTGGGTCAGGCACCAAGAACATTGAGTTCCTTGGTTTAGGTTATGCAAACTCTCGGTCAGTCATGATCGGCAATACGTTCTACGATGCCAACGACTCCCCCGTCCCCGGTGGTGGTGCAGTCAGCGGTGCCCTGGTTGCCACCAGCTTGGCGCTGCAATCGCCCGATGGGGTCTATGCGCCCGTGATCAGTCCTGTGACGGGCAGCAACTGGATTGACATTGCTGATGCCGTGACCGTGATTGGTGGCGCTGGTGGGGGGATAATCCCCAACGACAACAACAGCGAGTTCCTGGGCTACCCCGCATCGGGCACTGCACGGCATTGGGCTGGTGTCTTTTCTCGTGAGTTCTTTGTGGGAGACACCGAAGTCAGTATCATCACCGGAAGCGGCGCACCATCCGGTGGTGACGGCAAACCCATCGGGACTCTGTACCTGAACACCGCAGGGGGTGCCTCGACAACCCTGTACGTCAAGACCGGCGCATCCACCTACACTGCCAAGTAAGGAGCAATCATGACAGTCACCGCAAAAGTCCTCATCCCTGCCAAGATTGCTGAATCTTCGCAGACCACCCAGTACACCGCGACGAACGTCACGGCGATCATCGACAAGTTCACGGCGACCAACTACTCCGCTGGAGCAGTGACGATCAGCGTGAACCTCGTGACCTCGGGCGGCTCCGCTGGCAACGACAACCTGATCACCAAGACCAAATCGCTCCAGCCTGCGGAGGTCTATACGTTCCCCGAGATCGTGGGTCAGATTCTGGCTCCCAGCGGGTTCATCTCGACCATCGCCAGTGCGGCCACATCTGTCAACATTCGGGCATCCGGGCGCGAGGTGACCTGATGACCGACACGGTTGAAGTCGTTGAGCAGGAACGACCCCTCGATATGAGGGATCGGGTGCTTGCGCTTCAGTCCGCGCTGGTCCAGATGCCGCAGTACGAGCCGGTCACGGAACACTACTTCCACGGTGGGATGTACTGCCGCAAGGTGTTCCGTCATGCTGATGTGACGGTGGTGGGCAAGGTCCACAAGAAGGAACACTTCTACATGATTGTCAGTGGTACGGTTGCCGTGACCACCGACGACGGTGTTCAGGTCATCACGGGTCCGCACCTGTTGTGCAGCAAGCCGGGAACCAAGCGGGTGGTCTACTCGGTCACGGATGCCCTGTGCATGACGTTCCATCGGGTCGATTCCACGACCGTTGAGGACGCAGAGGAAGAACTGGTCGAACATGACCCCGCATCCATGTTCACCATCGGGAACAAACTGAAGAACGAGGTGTTGAAATGACATTCATGGTTGCAGCAGCCATCGGGGGAGGTGCCTCTATCCTTGGTGGTCTGATCGGTTCCAAAGGTGCCAGCAGCGCCGCGAAGACGCAGGCCAATGCCGCGACAGAAGCGGCACGGATTCAGGCGGAATCCGCCGACAAGGCGCTGGCGCTTCAGAAGCAGATGTACGAGCAGCAGGTTGCTCGGAACCAGCCCTACGTTGGCGCTGGACTCTCTGCCCAGAACCGTCTGATGTCCATGTTGGGACTCCAGGCTGACCCCCGGTACGCTGGATCGGCATCGACGAACGCCCTGTACCAGCAGCCTCAGTCTGCTGCGACCTCGATGCCGCAGCCTGCGATGCAGACCCGTGAACAACTGCGCCAGCAACTTCTGGCGCAGTACACGACCCCGGCAACCCCCGGCGAGATGGTCAACAACCCCGGCATGGACGGTGGCGGCTACACCATGTCAGGCGGCACCCCCGCATCGGTGGATGAGGCTGCGTTGAACGCGGCAGTTGACCAGTTGTATGGTCAGCAGCAGGCACAGCAGCAGCAGTGGCAAGCGACCCAAGGGCAGGCGGGTCAGGCTGGCACGATCCCCGGTGAAGACCCGTACTACGGGATGTATGCCAACGGGTATCAGGCGGCACCGGACCTGATGGTCGGGAACTACCAAGACCCCGGCGACTTCAGCATGGAGAAGTTCCAGCAAGACCCTGGCTACGCCTTCCGCATGAGCGAGGGTCTGAAGGCGCTGGATCGCACCGCTGCTGCCCGTGGTGGTCTGATCTCCGGTGGTGCCCTGAAGGCTGCATCCCGGTACGGTCAGGACATGGCCTCGCAGGAGTACCAGAACGCATTCAATCGGTACAACCAGAACCGCACCTACAACTCGGGGTTGTTCAACACGAACCGTGCGTATCAGACGGGTCAGTACAACCAGAACCGCAACTTCAACACGGACCTGTACCAGACCAACCGGACCAACGCACTCGCGCCCCTCGGCTCCCTCATGTCCTCGGGTCAGAACGCCGCGAACAACACGGGTGCCGCTGGTCAGAACTACGCAAGCAACGCCAGCAGCACGTACCAGCAGGCCGGTAACGCTGGCGCTGCCGGGATCAACGCTGCGGGTCAGTCGAACGCTGCTGGTCAGATGGGTGTGGCGAACAGCCTTGGCAACGCGGTCAACACGGCTGCGAGTTCGTACAACCAAGCGAACCTGCTCAATGCACTTCGAGGGTCAACGCCAGCGGTAGCACCAACGACCTCCGATGCGTATTGGTCACCGACGACAACCCTTGATACTTACTGGTAAGAAGGCTGATCATGGCACTCAACGAACTCATTGCCCAAGGTGCCCAATTCAAGGCACCCGACCTGCTGGGTCAGTACGCGACCATGCAGACCCTTCAGCAGGGGATGCAGCAGAACCAGATGAACCAATTGAACATGACCGAGAAGTCCCGGTCCCTGGCTGAACAGGAGGGTCTGAGGAACTATCTGCGGTCGAACCCGAACCTTGACACCCCTGAAGGACTCCAGGGACTCAACCAGTACGGTGGTGCAGGTCAACTGCTGCTCGGGTCACGGATCAAGCAAAAGCAGGAGATGGCTTCGGCTCAGAAGTCTGCCGCCGATGCGGGAAAGACCGAGTACGAAACCACGCGGATGAAGTTGACTGACTCGCTCAAGGATGCCGCTGGTCTGACCACCCCCGGTGCTGCCATCACGCATATTCAGAACGCTGTGAGAGAAGGCAAGATTCCACAGGACAAGGCTGAACAACTGCTGGCGACGATCCCTCAAGACATCGAGGGGTTCGGAAAGTGGCGGCAGCAGATGATGTTCAATCTCCTGAGCGCACAAAACCAACTGGAACAGCACTTCGGGAGTATTGACAACGGTCAGACAATCACGCAGTTCTCGGTGCCAAAGTATGCTCCTGGTGCGACCCCGAATGTGATTGCCCAGCAGCAGAAGCAGATGACCCCTGGCGCTGCTGAAGCCAATGACATTGCGCGTGAAAATCTTGAAGTCAGTCGTGGCAGGCTCACTGTTGCACAGGATGAACTGTCCCGCAAACAAGAGGGAATGACGGACCTTCCACCCAAGGAAGTCCAAAAACGTGAAGCCTCATATCCGACAGCAACGGCTGCGATCAAAGGGTTCGAGGCCAACGCCGACAGTTTTGAAAAGGATTTGGTGGCACTTCGGGATCACCCTGGTCTGAGTTCGATCACGGGTATTGCTGCTGGTCGTCTTCCGGGCGTCACAGATCAGGGTCGTGCTGCAAAAGCACTCTACGACAAGATTGTTGCCAAGGGCGGATTCCAAGTGCTTCAGGACATTCGCGCTGCATCCAAGACGGGAGGTGGCCTTGGCAGCATCTCCAACCAAGAGGGGACTCAACTCAAAGCGGCTTTTGCTGCCATCGACAGAACCCAAGAGGCGGCAGACATCAAGAAGGCACTTGATGAGGCGATCAGCAGTTTGCAAGGCTCCAAGGCTCGGATGCGCGAGGCGTATGATTCAACGTATGAGTACAAGGCACCCAAGGCGAACGCTCCGGCGAAGCCCCAAGGAACTCCGGCAAATCCGACACCAATCAACGCATGGGCAGACTGGGCTAAAAACACAG
>OFQW01000175.1_pt1 | contig 12307 bp, 25 predicted proteins | sample 1542941 | NCBI WGS metagenome assembly OFQW01 (sample SAMN07774219, study PRJEB24372) | wastewater metagenome | isolation source: Exp Tend NO 90WW | collected 2016-02 | reverse complement strand
ACCTCGACGGTGCTCCAGTTCCCGTACCGGGACCAGGTGGTCAACCTGCTCGACACGCCCGGGCACCGCGACTTCTCCGAGGACACCTATCGGGTACTCACCGCGTGCGACGCCGCGGTCATGGTGCTCGACGCCGCCAAGGGCATCGAACCGCAGACCCTCAAGCTGTTCGAGGACACGATCAAGCGCGAGAAGGAGCGCGCGCTGTCGAGCATCGAACCGCTGAGCACTTCCTTCGCGACGCGAGACGGGCGCATGTACCGCGTGTGGTACACCGAGGTATACCCCGAGCGCGACGTCCCCCACGCGGGCGGCCTGCTGTGGCGCATTTGGGTGCGCCGGGCGGATATTGTCCCGGTTGCCCTGTGCGCCACCGACGAATAACACCACCGCCGCCCTTCGGGGCGGCATAACTGAGGGTACGAAAATGCCGAATTACTTCGATAAAAACCACTTTGCAGTCGGACAGCGAGTTAATTATTCCGGGTTCGCGGCTGTCATCATCCGCCACTATTACGAGGGAATGTGGGAGATCCGCCTCGCTAGCGGCCCGATCTGTGTTACGGGCGCTGACATTGTAGCGGCATAACAAACACACTGGAGGGTAACGCCATGAGCACACTCATAAAGCTGGCCATCGACAACAAAGCGCCCAGCAAATCCATTGCACAGGTAATCATCCGCGACCTGGCCGAACAGCACCCCGATTCTCTGCGGGATCTGGCGCGCCTTTACGCATACTTCATGCCGCCAAAACCCAAAAAGCCGAAAACGACGCTCCAGTGGGTAGCGCTGGCGGCCGGAGTAAAAGACATCCGCTATTATCTCAATTATGTCTATGTCACCGCCGAGCACCTGACGGCCACGGACGGCCACAGACTGCACCGAGCGCCAAACACCGACAATCTGGCGCCCGGATACTATCACCCGATAACCGGCGATTTCGCGCACCCGCCCGAATATAGCGAATACCCGGATACAGCAAAAGTCATCCCCGCGCCTGGTGAGTCTGTGCCGTTCGAATTGGCGGACGCTGAACCCGGCGAGGACGCGCTCGGCGCGCCGTGCTACACGGTACGCGGCGCAGCCATGAACGCGCGCTACCTGCGGGACGCTATGACATTTATGCCGGCGGCACAGATACAGATAACCGCCTCCGACAAGGCCGTCAGGTTGGACGATGGCGACCTGCTGGCGGTAATTATGCCGCTGCGCCCATAACCCGATAACCGAGGTTAGAAGCCATGATATTTGAAACCGGAAAAACCTACACCACGCGCAGCATTTGGGAAGCTAGCTGGGCATTGCGATGATCCGCCTCGCATCCCTGATACTCAACGCCATCGCCATCGTTGGCGGTGGTTGGCTCCTGCTGGCGGTGTTCGCCGCCTGCGTTAACTTCTACTGAGGGTAACTAAAATGTGGATGACAACGCTAGAACAAATTAGATCACATTCGCCGTGCGAAACCGGGTGGAAGCGGCTTCTCAAACACCTAGGTAAAACCAAGGCCGACGACGAGCCGCTTCCGATCATTGAAATACTGGACAGCAACGGATTGGACGATGCCTTGTGGTGCTTGAGGGCTGTAGATGGGCATGATCAGGAAATACGGCTCTATGCCGTCTGGTGCGCCAGGCAGGTTCAGTACCTAATGACCGATCAAAGAAGCATCGAAGCGCTCGATGTCGCAGAACGCTACGCTAACGGCTTTGGGACAGGAAAGCAGTTGGATGTGGCTTGGGCTGCTGCTTGGGCTGCGGCTCGGGCTGCGGCTCGGGCTGCTGCTTGGGATAATGGTGATGCTGCTCTGGATGCCCAAAAAGAGAAGCTAAGCGAGGTGGCCGGATGACAACAGCCGGGCGTATCATCAAGGCCAGGTCCGCCGCGAATCTATCCCAGCGTGACTTGGCCAGGATTTCCGGGTGCAGCCAGCAGACGATATGCGACATTGAGCATGGGGCGAGATCGAAGTATCTGCCAGAGATTGCGCGGGCGTTGGGGGTTTCTGTGGAATGGTTGGTGTTTGGGAGAAAGAAAAAATGAGCGAGGAAGAAGATTGCGTTGTTGAACATATCCCACACTCTGCCGTTTGGCAGATGACAGCATGGGACGTGCTCGACCTTGTAGTCGGGAAAATGGCGGAATCCGACCAGACGTATGCGGACGTTTCATTCGATGTCGTGGTCGGTGGATCACCGGCCAAACTCGCCGCGCGGTTTGACCTTACGTTTGACGATGGCGATGAAATCGAGGGTGAACATGAAGACTGAAACATGCCCTACCTGTGGCGGATCAGGTTTTGTTGAAGATCGCCTTGCTGAATTCGAGACAAAGATACCGGAAGGCTGCGTGTGTTTCGAAGAGGGCTGGTGGTCATTTAATATGCCAGAAATATGCGACAAGTACGTCCACAACGAAGAAGATTCCAACTACGGATTCCCAACCGCGTGTAAGACATGCGAGCACGATGAATCGTGTCACAAGTCGGAGAATAGCAATGATTGATTTAGAAAAGGCATTGCAGAGATGCATCAACCCTAATGACATTAGGTCTCATCTAACCAAACCATTCAGAGTCAGTGTTGGAGAACAATCCTTCCGTGTTGGCGCAAATGGTCACATTTTATTTGCCATTGAATCCGGGGATTGTTCTGTCGAATCAGATTTTGAAACCTATCTACAGAAAACCAAAAACATCATCGAGCGGCATCTTTCAAAACCAACAATGTTGGCATCACGAGATGCATTGATCGAATGGGCTGGGAAACCATATAGGCTACCATGTGAAAAGTGCGAAGACGGGATACGCGTAAATGATGAATGCCATGAATGCGGAGGATATGGATATATCAACCACAACATTGTTCCGATAGGGATTGCTTATACGCCTGTCGAAATAGACGCTCACCTTGTTGGTGGGATGTTCGACATGCTTCCTTGCGAACAGATCGGGATAATCCATTCATACGCCGATGATATAGGGATTGTCCGCGAAGTGTCGTTTTCTGGCCCTGGGTGGTTGATGATCGTGGCATGTCTGCGGAAATACGACGACACACAACCGGTACGAATGCTGGAGGTATCGCATGACATCGGTTGACGAGATTCTGGCAAGCGAATATCCGCTGACGCTTGATCCTGACTATGAGGGGTGCTGTCCCTGCGCGAAGATAAGCGTCGGCGACAATGCCAGTGTGCGAGTCCATTGCTGGAGGGTGCAGTGCGAATCCGGATGCAAGTATTCCGGTGTGCATGTTGAAGGTCTCGACCACGAAACCGCGAACAAAGTAGCGCAGCACATCATCGCCAACAATCCGTGGTCGACAATGACAGATTGGGAGGTGCACATTGTCTAGCTGGGTGAAAGTTTCAGATAGGCTCCCGCCGTTCAATGAGGCAGTGTGGGTTTATGACGAAGTTACCATATGGGTCGGAGCACTGTGTATTTATGATGGAGAAGCGAATTGGGGAACTAGTCAAGGAAATTTCTGGTGGAATGCAAAAGAAAACAGATGGAAGGGCGATTTCCATACACATAGCTGTTACAACCCTACACACTGGGCACCGCTGATTACACCTCCATCGAAGTACCCTTCGGCTGATAGGGTGTACCCATGAGCAATGCAGCGAACCTGCCAGCGCCAAGCAACGAGCATCCGCCAACGCCGGCAGAGATTGCGGCCAGGCTACGCACCCTTTCCGACGAAATGTACGAAATTTCCGTACGTTTACAATTGGTTCCAGAGTTCGAGCTTGAGCCAGACGAATACGGCGCCAAGGCTTACCACATGGGTTATGAGGCTGCGCGAGAGGGCCGCACCAGCCCGGGCTACCTGATGTCGGAGGGGTTGCACATGTGGTGGTCGATGGGGTTTGCAGACTGGCTGTCCGGAAGGGCCGAGAAGTTTTCTAACTAACCTGAGGAAATATCATGGAAACCGTTTCAAGTGAATTATCTGTTCACCCTGCTGCGAACGAATTCCCGATGCTGTCGGAGGATCGCCTGCGCGAGCTAGCCGACGACATCACAATCAACGGTCAGCGCGAAGCCATCAAGCTGTTCGATGGCATGGTGATCGACGGAAGGAATCGTTACGCAGCATGCGTTCTGGCGGGGATTGAGCCTCGCACAGAAACACTGCCGGATGGCATTGACCCATGGGCATACGTCTGGAGCCTGAACGGCCAGCGAAGGGACATCACGGCGGACCAGCGTTACCTGATCTGGAAGTCCTGCTCGGAACAATCGGCAGCGTGGCAGGCGCAGCAGCAGCGAATACAGGACGAAGCCAACCGCAAGCGCAGTGAGGCGCAGGCCGGCATCACGAAGGATGAGATCAAGGAACGTCCCGCCACAAGTAGTGGCGACACGTTGCGCAACCATGCCGCCGAACAGGCCTCGAAGTCAGCATCCGCCAAGGCCGCTGCCAGCCACACGAACCGGGGCGCGGTGGAACGCATGGACCAGCTTGCGCGTGAACGGCCTGATCTGGCGGAACAAGTGAAGGCCGGGGCGCTTCCTGGTGCCGCTGCGATTCGAGAGATGAAGCGTGAAGCCGTGGTTCAGCGTCTTGAGGATATAGGCGCGAAAGAAGCCAAGGCGGCGTCAGGCATTTACGACGTAATCGTGATCGACCCGCCGTGGCAAATGGAAAAGATCGAGCGCGACGAGCGTCCTAATCAGTCTGAGTTCGACTACCCGACAATGGACGAAGCGGCTTTGTCGGGGCTTGAAATACCCACCGCAGACGATTGCCATATCTGGGTGTGGGCGACTCACAAGCACCTTCCGATGGCATTGCGACTGATCGACGTGTGGGGATTCAAGTATGTTTGCACGTTCGTATGGCACAAGCCGGGCGGGTTTCAGCCATTTGGCCTGCCGCAATACAACTGTGAATTCGCCATTTATTGCCGCAAAGGAACACCTCAGTTTATCGACTTCAAGGCATTCCCCGTCTGCTTCAACGCGCCGCGAGGAGCGCATAGTGCGAAGCCTGTCGAGTTTTACGACATCGTGCGCAGGGTGACAGCAGGCAGAAGGCTGGATATGTTCAACCGTTCCTTGATTGACGGATTCGACGGGTGGGGCAATGAAGCCAGGTGAATATCAGTGCGACAGGAGGTGGTCTGACCAGTTCATCCCGGCCATTCGGAAGATCGTTGGCCCGCATTTGCTGGTCGAATCATCCTTCGAGGTAGACTCTAAGCAAGCCGCCGATCTGGTCGTTCTCAAGGCGCGCGACATGACGATTGCGGCACGGGTGAGAAGGTTTGGATATGCTGACAAATACCCGTTTGAATTCACTGTGCGCAGCGCCAGGGACAGCCAAGCAAAAACCGAAATGGCGAAAATGCTTGAGGGCTGGGCGGACTGGATGTTTTACGGTCATGCCGCCCAGTATGGATCAGAGCTAGACAGATGGATGCTGGTCGATCTTCACGCATGGCGCGAACGGTTGCTGCGCGCCGGGTACGGTGCAGGCTGGAAGCAATACGCCACCAGCAAATCCAACGGGGACGGAACGCACTTTCTGGCGTTCGATGTCAGAAGGTTTTCACCGCCGATAGTCATTGCGTCTAGCGGAAATGTTACCGAGTGTTCGACATAGTTACCGACGGGTAACATATTCTAATCTGCGCGTTTTACAGAAAGTGGGAGATATTATGTTAAATCGCGAAGTTCATAATCTTGATAACCCTATAATAATCAGCAAGTTAAAGTCGTCACCTTCTGCTCTTGACAGCGTTTCAAAATTTGGTAGCCTCGCGCGGGTTCTAGGTACCACGGACTCCCAGCTTCGTATCGAAGGGCGCCTACCGCAGGATTGCCTGTATCAAGATCGCACTAACCCGCCACTCATCGACACCACGCACAACTCGCCATCGAAGCACGAGACATCTGACACAGCATCCTTCTGCGGTCGGGCTCTAAAGAACCACCGCGATACGCAGCCGAAACAGATAGAACTCGAAGCTACTGAAACACATTCTTTCCCTGGTCGGGCAGTAAGAAGTACACACACTAGCTACGAAGTGCTGGGGGTTTGTCGGGTACTCCGTCTGGGGAATTACCGTGACTGAAACAATAAAAATGGTCACGAAGTTCGACCTGCGGGACTATCAGGAAGAAGCGCGAGAGAAGATTCGGGATGAATTCCGGGCCGGGAAGAAGCGCGTCGTGCTCCAGCTCGCCACGGGCGGGGGCAAGACCGCCATTGCGGCTTCGATGATCGCCGGGGCGCTGGAAAGGGGCAAGCGTTCGCTGTTCGTCTGCGACCGTATCGAAATAATGGAGCAAACGTCCCGTCGGTTTGACGCTGAGGGCATACCACACGGGGTGATTCAGGGCCAGCACGAACGGTACAGGCCATGGGAACCGGTGCAGATATGTAGCATCCAGACGCTAGGCGTAAGGAAGCATTGGCCAGAAGCGGACTTCATAATTCAAGACGAATGCCATTCGGCCTATAAAGCCATGAATCGGATTATCGAGCGGTGGAGCAATATCCCCATGGTTGGGCTGTCTGCCACCCCTTGGAGCCGTGGATTGGGCCGGTGGTGGGAATCCCTGGTGGTTGGGGCAACCACGTCGGAATTGATTGAGAAGGGGTTTCTGGTGCCGTTCCGGGTGTATGGCCCCGCCGGTCCCGATCTGTCAGGGGTGAAAACCGTAGCGGGTGAGTATCACGAAGGCCAGCTGGGTCTGGCAGTGGACAAACCCCAGTTGGTAGCCGACATCGTTTCAACTTGGAAGAAGTACGCCAGCGACCAGCAGACGATCTGCTTTGCCGTGAACATCGCTCACAGCAAGCACATAGTCGAGAGGTTCAGGTCCGAAGGGATAAGGGCCGAGCACCTTGACGCCTACAGCCCGCCGGAAGAACGCCGCGACGTGTTGCGCAGGTTTGACGATGGTGACGTTCAGTTGGTATCGTCGGTGGACCTGCTTACCAAGGGCTACGACAGCCCGCAGGCGACGTGCATGATCGACGCCAGACCTACAAAGTCGCTTATTCTTCACGTCCAGAAAACCGGCAGGGTATTGAGAATACACCCCGGCAAGACCGAGGCAATCATCCTAGACCACGCGGGGAATACGTCCCGGTTGGGGTTTGTGTCGGACGAAATGCCCTGTCACTTGGACGATGGAAAGCGGAAGGAAGGAAAGCCAGTCGAGCGCAAGGAGCCATTGCCGAAACCCTGCCCAGCGTGTCACTTCATGAAGCCCGCCAAGGTGTATATATGCCCGGCATGTGGGTTCAAGCCTGAGAGGATCAGTGATGTCGAGACCGCGCCGGGTGAATTGGTGGAACTTCGTGGTAAGCAGAAGCAGAAGAAAGCCAAGGCCCATGTGTGGACCAAGGAGCAGAAAGGGCAGTTCTACGGTGAGCTGAAGGCGCTAGAGTTCCAATACGGCTATAAAAAAGGCTGGGCGGCTCACCAATACCGCGAAAAGCATGGGGTGTGGCCTAACCATTACAACGACGTGCCAATGTCGGAACCCAGTCAATTCACCATCAACTATGTGAGGCACAGACAGATGAAGCGCGCATTCGGGAGGAAATCGTGACCGACATCAAGGTTTTGGCCAGAGGCCGCTGGCGGGAGATACTGCCGAGATTTGGGATAGACCAAATATATCTAAACGGTAAGCACGGACCCTGCCCCATGTGCGCATTGGGCGGGGATGGCGGGAAAGATCGTTATCGATTCACAGACTATAACTCGGATGGTATGTGGTGGTGCAACGCCTGCTCACCAAGCATGGGTGACGGGTTCGATCTAGCTTGTCGGATGACCGGGAAGGTGTTTGTTGAAATCGCAAAGGAGATAAACGGGATGCTTGGTGGACTTCCTGAGCCGAAAATAATCAATCAGGCCGAAAAAATTGAGCGGGCAAGGAAGCGGCTGAACGATATAAAGGGGGCGGTGGTTCATGCAAGCAAAGTTCCGGAAGCGGTGGAATACCTGAAAGACTGGATGATCCCGCCGGGGTTATACGCGCATCCAGGACTCGAATATTGGCAGGATGGCGAGGTTAGGGGGAAATACCCGTCCTTGATTGGGAAAGTGATTTCACCACACGGGAAGCCGGTAAGTTTCCATTGCACCTACCTACAGGGCGGCCAGAAGGCCCCGGTTGGGATTCCTAGAAAGATGCTCACCCCAGTGATGACGTTGAAAGGTGCGGCAATCAGGCTGTTCCAACAAGAGCCGGAAATCGGCATAGCCGAAGGAATCGAGACGTCCATCGCTGCTCACCTGATCCACAAGATGCCCGTCTGGTCGGCGATGAATTCCAACGGATTGCAGGACTTCATCCCGCCGGTCGGGGTGGAATCGGTGGTTGTGTTCGGGGATAACGATGCGTCATTCACCGGACAGGCTGCGGCCTATGCGTTGGCGAAGAAGCTGGTGTTGTCTGGCATCAAGGCGCGCGTAGAGATTCCAGAGACTATCGGTGACTGGCGGGATGTGTTCGTTCGCGGCAATCAGTAGCGTGTCCAAGCTACAGAAAATATGATAGCGATGAACCCGAGGATTCAACATGAAGTTCGACGATTGGTGGTACGAAACAGGATCAGGGATAAAGCCGCTAGAGGGCGACGACATGGAGTCGCACGCTAGGCGAGTGGCGAAAGCTTCGTGGTTTTTCGCGAAGATAGATATGTGCGAAACAAAGCCGTTTATTGATGAAATTAACGAAGCATGGATGGATAGCCTGAGTTGATCAATGCTTGATCAAACGGAAAAGATAGAGGTGGATAATGGCAAGAGACGACAAGAAACGATGGCGATGTAGAGATTGCGACGATATATCTCTCGAAGTTGATCTATTGAGAGCGCCAAATCCTTTTAGCATTTTGGATACCATCGTTGGATGCCCTGAGTGCAAGAGTGTTTGTGATTTTGAGGAAGTGTGCGACGAGCCTGGATGCTGCAATGAGGCAACGTGCGGGTTTCCGACAACCGAAGGAGATGAATTCGGCGGATATAGAAGGACTTGTCATGTGCATTCAAAATATGCTGTGAGATTAACCGGTGTTGAGGGTTTCGCATGAGAATAAAACGGTATGCGCGGTATGCGTGGGCAATAGAATATATTGAAAGCTCATGCGATCCGGTGTTTGTTGTTGACGAATCACAACCGGCGTTTAGGTATTTGTTGTGCAAAACAAGGGCGGAAGCAAGGCGGTGGTGCGCATCGGGGAATAATGATGCTTCGATAAGCGAAACCAAATGTCGTTATCGTCCAGTGAAGGTCCGCGAGACAATTGAGATTGTCGGGCGATGACTGCGGTTATGCTTGAGCGAACGATAACAGCATCGAACCGCGACTTCGGCGTCGATGAATTCGCGCGACTGGCAAAATCATTTATGCCGGGGAAGGACATCACGCTCACGGTATCCGAAGTCAAGCGAGAGCGTACCAGCAAGCAACTTCACGCGCTGTTCGGTGTGGCGTACAAGTCTTTAATGGACCAGATGGGGCTTCGCGGCGCGGCAGAGAAGGACGAATTGCATTCTACGTTCTGTGGCGAGTTCTTCGGTTGGCGAACCGACGTGATTCTAGGGGTGGCAAGGAAAGTTCCAGTTAGGACCACCACCACAGACGAAAACGGGAACCGAGATGTTATTTCCAGTCGCGGACAACTGGAATTGTACTCATTTATCCAGCAAAAATCGGCTGAGTATGGCTATACTGTCCCCGATCCTGACCGGGAATGGTTCAGGAAGTCTGAGCGGGATGCTGAATTGGAAGCCGAAGCAAACAAACACAAATGAGGTGCTACATGAAAGTTAAATTGGCAGAAGCCCTGTTGCGACGTAAGGAGCTTCAAGGGAAAGTGGATGTTCTTAAGCAAGTCCAAGAAAAGGCACTGTTTGAGGTAAAGGCGCAGCGGAAGTCGGTAACCGAGAACATTGATGATATTGTCGCCATGGTGCCGAAACTTACGGCGTCACAAGTGACAGCGGAATTCGACTGGCACGCTCGGCAATTGCGTCTGGTCGATGCAGCCATCCAGCAGGCGAACTGGACGTTCGAGGTGGATGTCAACGAATCTGTGATGGCGGACTTCGTGGCAAAATAAAGGTTGATACCGGCTAGATGAGATGGCCTGTTGCGTTTGTGGGAAAGGCTTGCTCCGTGCCTTGAACGGTAGATGTTGCGCGACATCGTAGCTATGCGCAGCCCTGAATGGGTCGCAACCAACTGATAATTGGAAGGGATTGGGATTCTCGAAGAGCGCCCAGGAACTCCGAATAGTTGAACATAGAACATAGAACGCGCGACTGACCGACTGGGATAACAAAGGAACATTGACTATGTTATTGCCGACTAACCAATCCACAGGGCAGGCCATCCCATCTAGCCGGTTGACTTGAAATATGCACCGAGCAAGAGGCCGAGAGTCCGTATGATTAAGAAATTGAGACCGGATCAGATATTAGCCCGTTCCGATACAATCGAATGGGCGATTGCGCTTCAGCAAGCGGCGCTGTCTGCCGCGAAGCGCAGCAATGAGGACATAGTGGCAGGCGGAAAAGAGGCGAAGCGTGTCTCTGCCAGGATCGAGGTGCTGAAGCAGCGGTTGGTTGAATCGAGGGCGCGGAATGGAAAAGGAGAGAAACATGATTATGTGTAGGTCAGGATTATTTTCGTACATTGGCGAAACACCGCGGGAAGCGTATAAAGCATACTTGGATTCCGATTGCGACTACAGCGATCCATGCGATCTTGAGTGGTACAAGGTTTCGGAAATGAAACTCACCATGACGCTTGAGCCGCGCGAGAAGGCGGCTAGCAAAGCTGCGAAGAAATCGCCGAAGAAGTAGCTTGGCGATTGTTTGAGTTAACCGGGGCGGTAAAATGGGTGCAGTTAAAATACGGCCATCCGACAAGGCGTTTTCAGATTGCGTCCGTGAACGAGCCGGGTGGAAGTGCGAGCGTTGTTGGGCATACTTCGAACCTGGGCGTAGGATGGGGCTTCACTGTAGCCATTTCCACGGTCGGGGTAAGTGGTCCACGCGGTTCGATGTTGATAACTGTCAAGCGCTCTGCTACGGATGCCACATGCAGATGGGATCGCACCCTGACCAGCATCGTAGGTTGATGATGGAGAAGCTGGGAACCGGTGGTTATGACCTGTTGCTTGAGCGGGCAAACGACACCCGCATAGGCCGCAGGATGAAGCGCGAGGAAGCTGAGATTAAAGCGCATTACCGGGCAGAGCTTCGGCGGATGCAGGCATTGCGGGCGAATGGCGAGCTAGGAAGGATTGAATTCGAGGGGTGGTCGTGATGACTGGCGAGACGGAAGCACGTCTGATTTTGATTCGAGGTCTGCCAGGTAGTGGGAAAAGCACGATGGCGCGCGCTATGGATGATCGTAGGCATTTCGAGGCCGATATGTTCTTCGAGGATGCGAACGGAGCGTATAACTACGACCGTTATAAGATCAAGGACGCGCACGAATGGTGCCAGCGCGAAACATTCAACGCACTTGCGAATGGAAATCCTGTTGTGGTGAGCAACACGTTTACTCGGCTGTCAGAGATGAAGCCATATTTCGAGATGGCAAAGCGATTCAACGTCGAAGTGCGCGTCATGGTAGCGAATGGGACGTGGCCGAACGTACACGGTGTTCCTGATGTGGTTGTCGAGAAAATGCGCCAACGTTGGGAGGATAGCTATAATTGATTTGGCGCTGACTGTTTTTTCCACGATCCATGCGCGCTTGGCGATTGCTTGATAGAGAGGCTATAAATGGAACCACAATTGATTTTTGCTGGTGTGCGAGACAGCGAAGATGAGCAAGGATTTCCGGTGCTAGAGATTGAGTGCAGGTTTAACGATGGGCAGAAATACGCCGCCGTTCAGGTAGATGGAAAGTTCCCAGAGCTTGCACGGCGCATTGCTGAACTCCTGAATAGTTTCTACCATAACCCATGAATAGTTACCTGATCGAATCCATGCGCGACTTCCGCGCCCTGCTTCAGATTGGATGCACCCCGGACGAGGTGTATATCGGCCTGTACTCCGAGCCTGGGCCGTGGTATCTGGCATTGACTAAAACCCATGAAACCGCGATAATCAGAGAACCCGCCGAAGCGGGGTCCTCCCTCCCGCTGTCCGCTTCGGCGGCCTTGCCGCCCTGTGACGTTGCCGGGGCGGTTCTTTTTTGATGTATCGGAAGGTGCGGAAGTTGTCGGACGAGCGCATAGACATATGGCAGGTAGTATTTGAGCAGACCCCGACGGTGCTTAGGTGGGTAATGGGAATCCTGACTTTGGGGATAT
>OFQW01000174.1_pt1 | contig 12326 bp, 7 predicted proteins | sample 1542941 | NCBI WGS metagenome assembly OFQW01 (sample SAMN07774219, study PRJEB24372) | wastewater metagenome | isolation source: Exp Tend NO 90WW | collected 2016-02 | reverse complement strand
TGCGCGTTCGGTCGATGTTTGTTTCCGGATGGTGACGAACTCATCAAACAGCGCCCGGATCTCTTCTTCCTTCAACGTCGTCGCCTTAAATTCCGGAGGCAGTTTTTTCATAAACATGCCGGGGTTGCCGGATCGATTCGCCATGTTGACAAACGCCGTGCCCACCGCGTTACGCTCCGCGAGGGAGAGATACATGTACGTGTTCTTAATAATCGATTCGATCGGGTCGATAATGTTGCGCTCTGATCCTTCGATACTCTTGATCGGGTTTTTTGTTTTCACTCCGCGGCCGAGGCCCGCCCCGCCTACGTCTTCGTCCATCACGCGGAAGAACGGCACATAATCTTTGTTCGCCTTAAGCATGGCGTCGTAGTCATCACGGGAGATGATGCCGGCGTCGCGAAGGTAGGCGGTGAGACGGTTTTGATAGGCGGTGAGTTCTTTTGCCACCCGCTCATACTGCCCCCAATGCTTGACAACCTGCGTCGCCGCATCGACATCCACATCCGGATCAGCCACGCCGCGCGACACGAGTTCGAGATCGCGTTTCGCTTTGATGTAGGCGCGCAGCGTGTCGAGATCCACGGGCTCAGCATCGGTGATCTCTGGAAGATCGCGAACCTCACCTTTTAAAATGGCGCGGAGGCTCGGGCCGTTGTTTTCGTAGGTCTTAAAATCGAAGGTCCCGTACTCTAAAAACTGGTTCGCTTTGCCGAACGTCCCGCGCGTGAGCCGGGCCAATTGGTAGGGATCATCCGATGTTGGCAGTGCGCCGTCCTTCGCCGCTTTCTTCACCGCTTCACGGATCGGGTTTAGGTCGTCGATCAGATCGGTGTAGAGCTTTTGAAACGTCATCGGCTCTTTATCGTTGCTCTCGCGCACACTGATCTTCGAGAGCATTTTTTCTCGCGCCGCTTCGGGCGAGTCCGGAGGGGGCGGGGTTCGAGGTGGGCTTGGCGGTTTGCCACTCCCCCCTGTCGCCGTCGCCCCCTGAAATCCAATCGGTTCATAGGTGTACTGCAACAGAGCTTCGTCGGATTTATCTTTCACAAATGCCGCTGGATATTCGGTGTTTCGCCCGTTCGGTCCAAGATTAAGAATCGTCACCGAACCATCGGGATGCCGAAGAACCTGAACCGGCACGACCCCCGCATCCTCCGTGGCCATATCATATCGCTGAGAGGTTCGTTTGACGGATTCAGGCGATTCAGACGCCGCGGTGGCGTTCCCATATGCCCGAGGCACTTCTAAATTCTCAGCCACAAAATCCTGCCCGATCGTCACATCGCGTTCTGCGTCGGCGATGAACTCGTCCGGTTTCACGCCCGCCTTGGCGTACACGTCGCGCATTTTCTTCGCCGTCTTCACCGCCCCTTTTACACCGCCCACCACGATCGCGGCGTCGATGAAATCATCGGCGCTCGGGACTTCCCCCTCTAACGCTTTGCCGACCGTCACCATGGTCGCGACTTCACCGCTCACCGTTGCGGCCGCTTTCGCCGTGGGGGAGGCGATCGGGAGCATCCCCGCTGCTTTCCCTACCGCGCCTGTCGCGGCGCCGGTGATGTAGCCTTTCGCCGTTTCAATGATCGCACCCGAGGCGCGTTCCCAGAACTCCGTCCAATTCGTCGCTTCACCTTTTTCGTAGGCGTCGGTGATGACCTTCCGCATTCCGGCCGGAAGCGCGAAGGCGCCGGCTGTAGCGGTGATTGGCCCGCCCCCACCACCGATGAGCGCGCCGCCCACCATTGCCGGAATATCCCCGGCCAGGGCGCCGATCGAGCCCGCGATACGCGACGCCATCGGAGCATCTTCCGCGAGGGCTTTATCTGGGGTCTTCCCCCTGGTTAAGAGCCCGGTGACCGACCCTTGGAACCCGGCATCGAGGGCTTCCATGAAATCTTTGACAGGCTTCGGTTGCCCCTCTGCGGTATCCGCGGCGATCGCTTTTTCGATGTTTTCTCGGATCACCTTCGCGGCCGGCTTGGGGTCGAGCGGCGGTTCGCCGAACTCGGTGTCGATTTCCGCTTGGTTGAATCCGGCGTCGCCTAATGCACGGCGTTGTTCCACTTGCCAGTCGGCGATCTCTTGCTCGGTGAACCCACCGTCGATCAAGGCTTTTTGCTTTTGTAAGGTCGGGGTCATTTCGTGTGCGCCTCATTCCAGCGTTTCAGATAGTCCGCGGCGCTTTCGCCGGATTGCCGTGGGCCGACGATGACGGGTTCCACCCCTTTCATCGTCTTCACGGATTTTTCCAGATCTGCAACCGCGGTACGCATCTCTTGGGTACTCTGTTTCGGCACCGGCGATGACTGCGGCATAGGCTTTGCCGCTGGTGCCGGCTCTTTCTTCGGAGCGTCGCTCTTAAACGGGTTCTTCAACCAATCGAAGAGTTTGGAGGATCCGTTCGCCGTCGGCGGTTTCGCTTCGCGCCCGCGTTTGAAATCCTCGGCGACCGCTTCGGCGGATTCTTTCAACGTCGGCCGGTACTGGTTGACGATTTCCGGCGCGCCCAAAAAGTCCGGTGATTTAGGATCCAGCAACGTGCGCGGATCTTTCCCGTCACGCTTATATTCCGCGATGCGCTCCTGCACCATCGAGAGATATTCGTAATACTTAATCCCCCCGGTCATGTCGATCTTCCCCATCATGGGGTTTGATTTGTCGATCATCGGTTTCCGACTGGTCAGGAACGCGTCGACCTGTGCGCCGAGCTTCGCCCCTTCCGGGGTCCGCATATCCACGAACTCTTGTCGGAGTTGTTTCGTGTCTTCCCAGGTAATGCCGGCGCCGCGCTCGGCACTCTGCGCGAACAGCGTCTCGATTTGTGTGGTGGAGGTGATCTTTCCCTGGCGGATCTGTTGCAGCGTGTCGACAAAGAGCCGCGGATCTTTTTTAATCGGCGCTTCGTTGTGTTCCTTATTCTGCGCCTCCACCATCTTAATCCAATGCTCTTTCGATCCCTCCCCCGTGGCGGGAAGGTTCGAGTTCAAAATCATCGGCGCCGTCAGACTCTTCGTGGAATAGTGTTCCACCATCTGTTGATTCGTCGCTTCGATTTCTTTTTTGCGGAGTCGTTCGGCTTCGGCTTCGCGGCGTCGCGCCTCAGCTTCCAGCCCGGCGATGCCGACCCGCGCCTCAGTCTGTAGCGCGTGCTTGGCGTCCGCATCTAGGTACGGATCCCATTGATCGGAGTTCAACTGTTTCATGGCGATGTTGGGGTCGAGCCGGATGACCCCTTGCACGGCCGACTTCGCGAGCTCGGTCTTAGTGGTCCGGAGAAATTCGTCGCGGATGTTCGCCGGCATGTGGGCGAAGACGCCGTTCTTATCGTTGATCGTGTTCGCGACCCCTTGTTCCACGCGCTCGAATTGAAACGGATCGTTCATGAGGGTGTTACGCGACACGTCGACGAAATCTTTCGCTTGGGAGACGGCTTTGATGCCGGCCGCTTTGCTGTAGGATTCGCCGGCCGCGATCAAATAATGTCCAGTCATCTCAGCGGCGCCGCGTTCCCAGGCTTGCCGGCCGGCCGCAGTTTCAAACTTTTGGCCGACTAAATCCATATTCGTACTGATCCGAGACATATACGTTTCCGTAAACGCCTCGTCGTCGAGCGCCCCGGATGTCTCCGCGTTCTTCAATTCATGCGCGGCCGACGCATTGAAACGGGCGAGTTCCACCGCGACATCGGTGACTTCTTTTCGCGCCTTCTGATCGTCGATCATGCGCTGGATCGCTACGCCATCTTCGGCGACCTGTTGCAGACCTCGGCCCGCGATCGACGCCCCGACGCCGGCGCCGCTGAAATCAGACGCGAAGGCTTGCCGGGAGACTTGACTTAGGGGGAGCTCTTGCGGCCCCCCAACCTGGGATGTGTATTCTTTAATTCGTGGCACGTCGCACCTCTACGCGATCGCCACCGGCGCCCCGGCCGATGGTGCGGTTTTCCCCGCGGTGAAGAGTTTTCCTGCTCCGCTGAATCCGGTCAACAAACTCGTCGCGGTTGCGAAGTCGCTTTGTTTCTTCGCGCTCTCAGCCCCGTACAAACTGAGGGTCCGCGTGTCTTCGTACCCAAGCGCTTTCAACTCCCCTCGATAGAGGATTTGTTGCCGGTCACGTTCCGCGTTTTCGATGCTCATTTGAAGGACATCGAGGGGCGATCCTTCGATCGTCACACCCGACGCGCCGTAGGCTGCGCGAATGGACCCTAACTGCATCCGGGCTTGGCGCTCTTGCAATCCGGCATCGTACGACGCCGCTTCGCGCGCGAGCCCCGCGTTGCGGCCGGCAATGTCCGCGTTGACTTGCTGCGCCATCGCCGCACTCTGGCCCTGCGCTTGCGCCCCCATCGCGGAGACGAGCCCGCCCACCATCGACACCCCCGCCATGATTGTAATCGGATCAGCCACGTCTTACCCTCGCGTACAAAGAGGCGTCGTTGCCGTTAAGAAGAAACGCTCGCATCCGGTAGGCTTCGCACTGAAACCCAAGCGCTTTCGCCCACCGATGCCCATTTCTGAATTGGATGTCGACGTGCATTTCCAAGCGACGAAACGGAAGGTCTTCAATGAAGAGCGACACGAGGCGATGCAGCCGCGGAAAGTCATGGGGTGTCACGTCCGATCCGACGAAGGACCATAAGATCCCGTAGTCCGGACGTTGCTCGATAACCCCGCCACAACAGATGGGTCGGCCGTGCTTGAACACCGTGTTCGACCACATCCCTTCGAGGGCATGTAAGATCGACGGCGACATAAAACTCAGAGTCCAGCGCTGCGCCTCCTGCACGGTCAGCAGCGAAAGATGCGCCTGTTTGAATGGCCCGAATGAAATCATAATAGGCGAGATCCATCATCGGTCCTGTGTGTGAAGCTGCGGCATAACCGCGAGAATGGTCGCCGGAAACATGCTGTCATTGCGCCACGTCACGTAGTTGTTTTTGGTGTAGGCGCCTTCCCATCGAATCTCAATATCCCCTGAGTAGAGCGGCACCGCGGTGTCCCCGGGAACCGCCGAGGTCCGGATCGTGGGCTCGGTCAGTTTCCCCGGGCCGGTCGCGTGAAATCCGGATCCAAATTTCATGCCGAGTGTATCATGGACTCGTATATTTACGTTATGAGTTCGTTGATATTTGCCTTGTGAAGTCCCGTCCGCGGCGCCGACATCCTGCCGGAGCATCTGTCCGTCGCTGGCGTACCGAAGACCGACTTGAACTTTCGACGCCGGGGAGGTCAAGGTGATCGTCCCCGTGGTCGACACCACACAATCCGGATGCGCGGCGCCGTCGACGAGGACCCCCACGGTTTCCCCGATCAGGTGCCACAACCCGGTGACCGTCGAGATGGGCGTGCCGTCGTAGGTCAGCGCGCAATCTCCATAGATCGCATCCGCTTGGATGTCGCCTTTTTCCCACACTTTCGTCATGTACTCGATGTAGCGCACGGTGCGGCCGTTGATGACGCGCTGCACACTCAGCCATACCTCGTCTCGGGTGCCATCGGCGCTCGGCATACAGGCCGCGGATTCGACCGCAGCGGGCTCGGTCTGGTTGCCATCTGAGAATCCGCCGAGCTCGTGGAGCGCCCACGCGAGGACTTTCTGATCCCGTTCATAGGTGAGGGACAATAGCCGACCGTCGTTCCGCGGACACCACACGATCGATTGCGGCTGCTTCTGGTAGTCCAGACTCTTAATGCCGGTCGTCTCCGCACTCTCCCCTTTGGTGATGTGCTCTGACAGGACGGTGAGATCCGGCGTTTTAAACTTGTCAGCCTCGAACACGTACGCGAGCTCACGCAATTGCCGCTTCGCGGTTTGGACGAAGAGAATCGCATCGCCCGCGCGGATCCCTTGTATATCGGCACTCCCGCGCGCGGTGGATTGTTTGGCTGAGATGTTCGTCGGCGTCATCGCTTCCGATGCGGTACTCGGTCGCATCGGCCATTCGCCGTCGACGGTGCCGACGACCAAGGCTTTTTCATCCCCCTTGACCCACAGAATGATTTGCACCTCGTCAGAATTCAGGGTGTACGACAACGCATGTGAATCGGTGACCACACCATCGGGATCTGTTTGCGCGAAGTTTTCGTAGTCTCCCGATCGCGAGAGATCGACGCGCGACGGAGTGGCAGGGCATCCGGCCAGGACCAAGCGATCTTCATAGAACCCCACCGCGGCGGGATACCCCGTGGTGTTCGAGTACAATCCGAGGCGCCAGAATGTTTTCGCGTTCGTGTTCGTCAGTGTGTTGATGATGTCGATCGTCACATTCAGGGCGTCGACCCGCGTCGCGATCCTTGCGTACCCCCACGTCGATCCTTCCTTAATCCTAATTAAGCGGCCGACATCGGTTGTTTGGAACCCGGTCCCTCCGTTGATCCCGACGATCGACGACGCCGCGAGCGTCACCCCGGTGCCGGTTGCCGCCCCTGGCGTCAGCGTCGTCGCCGTGGTGTTGACTGACAGATAGGGGCCGTCCAAGAGCAGCGCATTGTTGAGCGAGGTCAACGTCCACGCGGTATCGCTGGTGCGGCTGAGTTTGCGCGGGGTGTGCTCCGGATGGGTAATGTAGAGCACGTCCGCGGATTGCACGAACTTTAATTGAAACAACTGATCTTCATCGTAGGGCGATACGATCTCGTAGACCTCGGCCACGGTTCCCCCGGAGACATACACCCCGTAGTTCGTGCTGTTAATAGGGGACCCCCCGAGATCCAACAACTGAAACGTGTTCGCGCCGGCGTTAAGATTGGTGACACGAAACCGTCGCCCGTTGAGCTCGGTCATCCCGACGACGCCGGTGATGTCGACATCATCGCCGTTCGCATACGTATCCGCCCCTGAGTAGGTCAGCACACACGGGCTGGCGTTTGTCACGGCGGTGATGTCCTGCGCGGTGAGGGTGATCGGAGCATTCTCGCGTTTAAAGCGGATGTATTGATGCCCGAACTCCAACATGTACGCTTGTTGGGTTGAATACTTAAACCGCACCAACCGGACTTCTTTCGAGGAATCTTTCACCTCGTCACAGAAGTATGTCGCCGGCCGTCGTGTGATCGGCCCCTGAATCAGCGGGAGCCAATTCCGACAGACCTGGAGCGCCGATTTGTAGTTGTCGAATTCGACTTGTCCGTAGAGTAACGGGGAGAGCTCCCCCGTCGAAAACGCACTCTGTATCGGGGATACTTTCGGCATTAGGAGCTCCCAAACCGACGCCAATTCTGGCCGCGATCACCGGCATAGCGCGCCGTCAACCACGGCGGTTCCGGCTCTTGCGGCGTCGCTTGCTCGAACGCGTTGATCCGTTTCGCGTCGGCTCGCGCCTTGTCATACTCGCGCTCGATGTCCGCTTTTTTCTGGTTCGACTGCGTGATCTCTTCACAACAGTGCCACGCGATTTTACAGGCCAGCATGTCGGCAAAGAGCGGATCGAATTGCGTCTCGTCGGTGACGCGCGAGACATACCGCAGGTAGATCACCGTGCCTTCGTTGGTGAGAATGTGCTTCGACCCGTTGTGGTACTCAATCGTCCAGTCCACATCGCGCGCGGGCGGAAGCGGCCGTAGACAGTCCGACGGGAGCGGGAACGCTTTCGCAAACTCGAACGCCGGCGCAACCGAGGATGGGGCCAGCACCGCGCGTTTGATCGAGAAGTTCCAACTATGCGCGCGGAGTTCGCGATCGCGGAGCATCGTATAACACCGGGTGATCGCTCGGCGCTCGCGGGTGTCTTCATCCATTGAGACGATCTCGGTCGCCCCGAGTTTTTGCAGCGCGAGGTTTGCCACGCGGACTTGCGAGAGCGCTTCGGCTGGCGTCGGCGATCCACTGCCCCCGCCTCCGATTGAATCCGATAGATCCTCGATCAGCGTTTTCAGTTCGAGAACCTTCGCTTGAATGTCTTCGGCCGCCTCTTTCGTGAGCGACAGGGCTTCCCCCGTCGTGCCCACGAGTTCATGGTTCGCAATTAGCTCGTCCCACGTCGAACCCGACACCGCCAACTGGGACGCTTCCGATAACGCCACCGTGGGCGAGGACCAGTCGAATTCATACGCCGCATTGGGATCGCCAAAGGTTAAAATCTGAATGGCGTCATCGTTCCATTCGGCTCCCGCGGCATCCACGAGGCGCAACACGATATGCTTGCCTTGCATCTCCGACGCCGAAAACGTGATGTCCAACGAACTCCCACCCGCAGGCGCGACAGCGGGGATCGTCGCCAAATTCGCCGCGGCCCCGCCGTCTTTCTCCACCTTAAAATCGCCCGCGGCGAGGGTCGGCGTCACCTTGTATTGACCCGTCGACCGATCGACGAGCTGATACCCATGCAGCGTCCACCCTTCCCCGTATTTGGCGAGGTAGTTCATTTAATTTTTCCCCACCAAATAGACGTGATCGACATAGTGATCCCAATTCACGGTGTTAATCACCCCGAGATCCGGCGACCTATCCCACGTCTGGTTCATCATCCACTCATTCGCCCCTTCCCCGTTGGGTCCGCTGTAATTAAACTGCGTGTAATTGCCTACGAGCGTTCCGTTAATCCACCACCGAATAAATCCATCTCGGGCCGTGTAACTGGTGCTGCATCGGATGTGGACCTCGATGCGGTACCACACCCCCATAATGATCGTCCCGTTCCCCACATTACATTCGGCCAAATTCCCGATGGAATCGCCGCCCATGATATGGCCGTTATTCAGCGCCGAGGTGTTGTGACTAAACGCCAGTCTGAAATTCGATTGCCCTTGATTCGGTCCCCCAAGCAACGCGAAGACCCCGTTCATGTACGGACCTCGAAGAAAAAAGATCTTGTTCCCCTGCACGGCGCGTCCCTGAAATTGCGCGTTGGTCCGCCACGCAAATCCGCAATACAGCTCCCGGTAGAGCGCCGGGGCGATGTAGTGTAATTGGCCCCCACCTTCGCGCTGAAACGCACCGAGCCGATGCAATCCCACATTCGGCGGCGACACGGGCGCGGAGGTATCCGTCACAATCACCGTCGAGGAATAGTCGTCCAAGAGCCCCACAGTATTGTTCATCGAATGATCGAGCAAGATCACCCCTCCACTGAGCGCATTGGCCCACGTCGAGGACGAGGGGGCCACCGCCGACGCGATGCTCGTCTTGCTAGTGCTGTTATAGGTGGCCGTCAAGGTGCTCGCCCCGAGGGCGACTCCCGCGGCGGAAAACGATCCGGAGGCAATACCCGCTGGAATAATGATCGACGCCGGCACGGTCACTTTTCCGCTATCCGAGGACGACAACGTAATCGTCGCGGCGGCGGCGGGTGGAGAGCTGAGAAACACCGTGACAATTTGCGTCCCACCGATGCTCACATCAAACGCCGCGGGGCTCAAGAGCGTCACCACAGACCCGGCTGAGACGGTTCCATCCGTCGTATGCTGAATGACCGGCGCCAGCGCGGTACTGCAATTTGTATTGCCGGTAATCGGCTCCACAATGAAATCGATCACGTCGCCCGTCACTACCGTCACCGATTCGCTCAAGGTGCGCGGGGTGGTCGTCGTCAGTGACGCCGGTCCGTCGATCGTCGTGGCATTTTTCTTCATCGTAAACGTCACTCCGTTCGAGCCCGACGAGGTAACTAATTGAACGGATCCAGACACGAGGGCCACGCCGTCAGAGGGCGCGGTCCACCGCAAGACCGATCCGACCGTGCCTCCGGGGTGGATCCCACCATTCCAGATCCCCTGATAGGCTTGCGCGCCAGTCCACAGTCCGCCCCCGGCGTTGTACGTCATAGCGGCCCCGAGCGCATCACGATACGACCATTGATTCTGACCTTGCGTGCTGGAAAATTGAGCGGTGTAAACGTAGTTGCTGGAGACGCCCCCACCGCCCGTTGGAGGCGGTTCTTCGTCCGGTGGCGGATCCACGGGCGGGTCAACCGGCGGCGTCGGAGTGCCCGTCACAATGAGCCCCACATTCGTCGGAGAGTCCGGGGTGTTCACGCCCCCGTTCTGCGTAAAAACGAACGTCGTTCCAGAAATCCCGCCGGGGAGATTCCATTCCCCGAATCCGTTGGCGTTGAATTGGCGGACCCGGACTTTCACGAACGTCACAGGCGCTTTCAGCTTCACCGGGAGCGTCGTCACCCCGGCATTGACGAGCGGAAGTGCCATCCACGCATGGCGGGCCGCGTTGTAGTCGACTTTGACGGTCGGTTTATAGCTCGGAGAGTCCGTATAGATCTGTACTTCTGTGCCGTCTTCCGCGCGATCGCCGGAACTGTTGTCGGTAAACGTCAAGGTAAAATCGATATATGAAGCCATGCTACATCCTTCCAATCGCGCGTGAAATGGCGCGCATAAGTCCACGTAGTTTTCCGAGGGCTTTGAACTCTACGGCGTATAGCGCGTGCTCCCATCGAGCGTCACCCCGACTGCATGTTGCCCGTTCGCCCAGAAGCTATTCCCCTGACTCTGTACCTGCACGGCATCACTGCGCTGCACGCCGACCGTGTACCCGCTTAGGGTGTTGTCTGTCAGGCGTACCGTACCGTCAGGCCCGGACGCGTTCACGCCAATCCCTACCCCGCCACCGATAAAACGATTCCGGTAGGCATGGACGGATTGCCCTGTCCCAACAATCTGCCATCCGCGTGACCGCGCCCCGCGAAATTCATTGTCCGAAATATCCCCGCTGCCACTGTACGCAAAATTCCAGTCGCCACCGATCACACGATTGCGCCGGATCGTCAGGTTGTTCACGGCGAGGCTCAGCGCCTTTGATGTCGTCGATTGATCGCCAGCCGTGGACATGAGGAAGTCGTTATCCTCCACCACCCCGCCAGACCCGCCCATGGTGAGATCGATAAAGGCGTTTTTCGCTTCCGTCGAACTGTGGTCGAGAATGTTACGTTGGACCGTCAGCCCCGTCGCGGTCCCGCCAAGCTGCACGCAGTCGCCGGTATTCCGTCCCGATGTCGCGACACGCTCACAGCGCGAATCACGCAGCGTAAAGTGCCCGACATTGGCCAGCCACAGACCGTCAGAGGGAATGTCGTAGATACTGAGCCGATCAAACGTACAGTCCGCGCAGTAGCCCCAGATCGCGTTCGCCTCGGATGCCCCGCCAGGGTCAACCGGGCTGTGCAGCACCAAATCAATCAAGTGGATGTCAGTCGCTTCCTCTCCAGCCCCGTTGCCGAGACGCACGAGGAACCGATTGCCCACGCCGGAATCAACGCCATATACCTCCATGCTCGCCAGCGTGACGTGAGCCACCGCACCACGGAGGTAAATCCCGAACTGCTGCCCCGTTCCACGAATGATGGCGCGAGCACCATCGCCGTAGGTCGTGAGCGTAATGCGGTCAGCCTTAGAGGCTCCGCTCGTTGTCACGTCCACCATGCCGACATACACGGAGTTGGCTCGCTGGGCATACGTCTCACCCGATACCCACGGCATTCCGGCCCATGTGTTGCGCGGACCTGCACCACCAGGAGCATTCGCGCATGGCTCGCCCGCTGTGCCGTTGCCCTGCACAGCGCAGCTAGGGTCGATGTAGACCATCGCGTGAGATGGATCAGCCCACCACAGCGCCAACAATGTAATGAGCAGGATCATGTCGCATTCCTTGGTAATCGTGGGTTCGTGAGGCCGGTAAAAATCCCAGGCAGGCTACGCACCGTGAGCCGGTTCTGGTCACGCCTCAGCGCGATCTCTCGCATGTACGAGCGGAAATCCGCCTGCGTCATCGTGGCCGTCCCGATTTTGTGCGCGTAGAAAATCACGCTATGCCCCAACCTCTCGGCGGTATCCAATGCCGTTTTTACAGCCGCCAACGTCGTACTCTCCAAGAAAATACGTGGCACCCGTAACGGATTCGGCACCCCCCAGAATAGCGGCACGCCAGGTCCGATACTCAGCATGGAGTAGGTATACCCAAACTCTCGCAGCACCTCGTCTACGCTGTCATTGCGCGAGCCTTGGGGCAGGATGTACACATTTCGATCAAGTGGAATCCCCACTCCAGCAAAGTAATTCGTGCAATCGCGAATTTCTTGCCGCATGACTTCTTGGCTGACTGTCGTAAGGTTAGTGTGAGAATAGGCGTGATTATGAAACGTCCACCCTGACGCCCTCATCTCGTTGATCTGCGCCACGGAGAGCGGCGTGGTCACGAGGGTGTTTCCTGGTCCGTTCACCGCACTAGCGCCAACAAGCCCAAGAGGATCCATATACGAAAAGGCTTCCGTGTAGTCCGTGTCCCATCCGTCATCGAACGTAATCGCCACCTGAGGTCGGCTGTACCAGTTGGTATGGATTGGGCCGACATAGAACACGCCGGTCTTGGTC
>OFQW01000172.1_pt1 | contig 12449 bp, 23 predicted proteins | sample 1542941 | NCBI WGS metagenome assembly OFQW01 (sample SAMN07774219, study PRJEB24372) | wastewater metagenome | isolation source: Exp Tend NO 90WW | collected 2016-02 | reverse complement strand
CCCCGTTGGAATAGGTACGTCGATTGATGTGCCGTTGCGTATCGTCTGTGTAGTCATGCCTTGTCCATCCTTTGCGCGATTGTCAAAAGTGGTAAAGGCATAGGACAACCCCGAGACTCCCGACACCCATGCATTAGGGTATCTTGTGGAAGCTCTCAGCCAGTCTATTGACCTACTGCACGCTAAACGTCCTATTCAAACTATCGAGCGCCCTATTAAGTGGGCCAGTCTACCTGTCGGTTTGTGTTGCTCGTTTTGGTGGTCGCTAGGAAACGCCACGGCGTCGGGGTTGTCAGTGAAACGCCATATCTACATGGGTGCAGCCGATACATGGCCCATTAGCTGCACCGATACGCGCCCTGACGATGGAAAGCAAAAAGCCTAGGTCTAATGCTCTCCGTGGTGCAACACGTCCCTTTCGGGTAAAAGCATCAGGCCTAGGCCATCTGTATTTTATCTAGTGTTGCACCACTCGATAAGCAAAGTATCCAAATTGGTAAAGGCTCTAGGCGATAAAACGATCTCTGCGGTAGGCGATGGGTTTGTTTGGCTTTGGTTTGTAAATGGCGTGGCGCTTCATCATCACGGCATAGCGAGTCGCCGATAGCAAGTCATCATCCATCTTTACGATCTTCCCATCCTTGCGGTGATACATACGGAATTCCTCAAACCAGTCAGCCAAGTGCTTAAACACCTTGAACCGACCCGATTGCATACGATCAAGCATCTCCATTAGCCCAGCCTCCACCCCATTTCCGCCGCTTCCTTCTTCTTCTCCGTCCTTTGGCGCATGTGTGGCCCTGTTGTCCAACATTGCAAGCCCTTGCGCTTTGTACTGCGCTGCCAACTGTTCTCCAGAGCCTTTATCGTGCTGCAAACCATCATGCGGCCACGCCCACGGCAACCAATCACCCCACGGCTTAACGGTTGAAGCGAACATTAGTGGAGTCTGCTCTCGCTGTCGGTGTGCTGCTGTGACATAAATTACATCGTTGTCCCTGTCCCATGCAATGCGTGCCGCTGCGCTTGGGTGATCCCATCCGAAGTCGATGCCGCATAGCTGCACCCAATGGCCCGGTATCTCAAACGCATCAATCTCGATTGTTTCATCAGTAATCGCAAAGATTCGACCACTTCCAAGGGTTGGCACGCCTTTAGTTCTGGCCTCCCTTTCATGCGCTGGATAGCTTGCAATGATCGCCTCGCGCTGCTCTTGTGTGTAATGCTCTGCATCATCTATCGTCATTGTCGTGACGCCAGTCCCCGCTGGCTTATCCAACAAAAACCGCTTCACAACGTCAGACATTCCAAGCAATGGCGTAAACGTCATGTACGTCATTCCGCCTGTGGCATTGGTGCGCGTCAACCCCTCGGAGTAGATGTCCTGTGGTGGTTCTTCGTCAAACCACACAATATCCAAGGTTTCACCCTGCCATTTTTCGCGGCCCTGCTCGTATGACTTGAACGCCAGCGTTGATTCGCCTCCAGATACGTGTTTTACCTTGATGTGGTCTAGAAGGTCAGGCGTACCCATTGCGCTCTTACTGTCAACGATGGAGGCTTTTGGTACAGAACCTGTGCCTAGCTTTCCGGGCCTACCGCATACCAAACGCTGCACCGTGTCTCTGGTTGCAAGTGTTGATACTGACCCGGCCCAAGCAGCTATAGGCTTGGTGAACCGTCGTCCCTCCCACCATTCCGGGTATTGCCCAGTAAGGTGCATTGCCATCTCATACGCGCCAGCTACGGTCTTGCCAAGCTGATTACCTGCCATTAGCAGGCGCTCACGCACTAACTGCGAATGAAACGCCTTCTGCTTAGTGTAGGGACGATACCGAAGCAGCTTGCTCCAAGACAGTCGCTGCTCCAGTTCCTTCTGATAGACCGTTAGCAGTGATGTAGGCTTGAAGGGCGTGGATACCAATTGCGAGATCGTCATCTGTCAAATCCTGTAGTGGTCGATCGAGTTCCAATTGCTTGGGCATGAGACTGGCTACGGTCTTGATGTACTCAGATGGCTTCTCAAGCCTCATTGTTTGAATTGCTTCTACGCCATGATCTGCGAAGTCATCAGCGAGGGCAGAAAGAAAGTTTTCTTGAAGGCGCGAGCGCGCACCCTTTGGGCGTCCTGCTGGGTTCCCTGATTGTCCGGGTTTAAACCACGTATCGGCCTGTTTTGGCCCTGTATTTTCAGGTTCCATAGTGCGAGTTCCTTGTGGATTGTTCGTGCCAAAAGTTTAGGCAGTGGTAAAGGGCTACCGCACATCGAAGATGGAGCGCACTCCACATAGGCACCTAGCCACTCCCGTTATACGTCCAGGCAGCGAATAGATAGACCTACCGTTATCGTCCACACCTCTTACGACTATCCCGCAAAATGTCAAGTTATAGAGCGCAGCCTGTACCTGCCCAGCCTTTAGCTTTGTCTCTGTCAGTATGTCGTGACGGTACTGGTAGCCATGCTCAACGGCCAGCAATACGGTGCGCATGGTTGACATAGGGCGCGAGAACTTGACGGGCTGGTTCTTTTTTAGCATCCGATGCGCTCCAATGTCCAAGTTAATAGCTCTTGCTGCGTGGTGCCGCTCATGCGGTCAAATGCTTTTGTGCCAAGCCCATGCACGCCCGTCTTGCCCCTGTGATGTTCTGGGCATAGCGGTATCAGGGTTTTGTAAGAACCACGGCCCCATCCTCCCGAGCGCAAGTGGTGCAGCTCTACGGGGCCAGGTGTATGTGGGCCATGCAGGAAGTTGCAGTAAGCACAACCCAATGCGGCCACCTTGCCTTTGTGGATGATTTCGTCCTTTGTCAAAGTATTTCCCCTGTTTCCGGGTCCACTGCCCACTGCGCCGCATCACGCAGCATCACGCCATTCAGCGCGCACCATGCAAGCGTGTACTCAAGCAATGACGCCATGCGGGCACGGCCCATCTTTGCCGTTGACTCGCGCACGTTCAAGAACTCGCCTTCAAGGCCGGGAATAAGCTCTGCGCCGCACTTTGTAGCCACTGCATGGCCGCTGCAAAACAACACCTTCCATTCAGCCGCTGTGCGCTTCTTCCCCATCCATTCGGCCTGTTTCGCAACATCTCCGAAGATGGCGTGCAGGTAGCGGTTCTGTGCGCTGGAGCGGGTTTCAGGGCGGATTTCGAGAATCAGGCGGTGACCGGCTGCAAGCCAGTTCTTTGCGTGCGTGAAAGCCGTTACAAGGGCTTGATAGCCCTGCTGTTGATTAAAAAGGCGCATGGTCAGGGTGTTGTCGGTCATTTCGGCAACTCCGTAATCCGCACCCGCACGAAGCCGCCAATCTGGTCGTCGCGCACGTAGGGGTAGCAGCGGAATCGCTTGTCATCAATGCCCAATGCAAGCGCCACGCCATCGCGGCCCGACTTAAACGCGGCGATGATGTTGTCATCATCCCTGTGGCGCTTGTCCGGTGGCACGAAATCAAGCCACAGCGCGAGTTTTGGAGAATCTGGCACTACCACCCCAGCTTCAAGCGTTAACGCCCAGCAGGCCTGTTTGTAGGCCTTGGCGATGGGCGCTTTGGCTCTCCAGTGGGTGCGGGCGTTGGGGCTAAGTCCTTTTGGTGGCCATGGGAGCGTGACAACATTGCCGCCGTCAGCAGCGCAGGCAGTTCCGCCAGCTCGTGCGGGAAGATTTCCGCGTAATGCTTGGACGCCCACCATGCATAGTTTTTGTCCAGCTTCGCCATCTTGACCAGGTGCGCTAGGACTTTGGTTTGTAGTGGGGTCATGCATCTAAATCCCCCGTTACAAACAATGCATGGTTGATTACGACAAGCGGATAATTTGCAAGGCCAAACTTCCAGCGGCTTAGGATTTCATTAGCTTCTTGCTTGCTCATGCGGTACCCATCGCGTTCTTTGCCATCTGCACCACAGTAGGCGTGCGGCCCTCGGGGTTTGCAAGAATCTTCTTCGCCCACGCTAGGCGATCCACCTTTTCAACCGTCGAGGCTTTCAAGCCACCAAGTACCCGCGCCGCTATCTCTGGGTTGACCGCTGGAGATGGAAGCATCACAGGCGCTTTGCTTGGCGCTGTACGGCACAAACTACGAAATTGGCGTGGATTTGGAACGGTGTCAGGAAGGTTCTTCAACCCCCAAACAATCGCACGCTTTGCATCATCGGTGTGCAGAAAGTCGCTTAGTGCGTCACCCCAAATCGTCTTCACATCCGAGATTGGAGCTGTCCCAAGCGACCTATCCCATGATGCCCCGTATGTTGCGCCCATCACACCAAAAACATGGTCTACCGCTGCTGCTGCGTTCATTGTGAAATCTCCAGATAGTTTTGCGAAGCGTCGATAACTACGCCTTGTGATGCGATGCGGTCAGGGTGGACGCGGTTTGTCTGGGCCTCCCATCGCGCCCACCCGGCTTCTCGGTCTTGTTGGGCAAAGGTTTTGTGGCTACTCACATTGCCGCGTTTTGTCTGGCCTGCTTCTGCGTCTTTTTGTGCTTTGCGCATCCAGTTGCGCCACGCACCAACCCAATCGCCTATGGCGCGGGAAAACGTGTAATCGCGGAATGTGGCCGTTTCCGTTGCTTGTGCAACGAGGGGGCATTTTTCTGTCGCCCAGTCCATCAGGTCTGCTGTGACCTCGAACGATGACGGGCATTTCTTTGTCGCACGGACAACAGAAGCGTTAGCTTCTGTATTAATACTCTTCTCTTCTCTTCTCTTCTCTGGTAACGATTTAGTAACGGGCATGTCACGGTTTTTCTGTGACATTTGTCCATCTTTGTATGTGACGCCATCCTGCAAGAATGCTGGCTCAAGGCCCCACTCCTCTGGAGTCCTATCATTCTTCTCGTTATTGCATTTCCTACAGCAACAAGCGAGATTTGCGACAGATGCAGAACCACCCCTAGTTTCTGGAATGATGTGGTCAATACTCAACCTTGCCTTGCGAGAATTCTCTGTTGCCTCATCACTTTCTGTTCCGCAATAGACGCATGTGTAGTTATCGCGGTTTAGAACGTGACGAACAAAAGGTTTTGGTATTGCTGTTTTTTCGACACCAGTCACGCCATCGTCACGGTTCTTACGTGACAGCCTCTGGCGAACAGATGCCTCTGCCCTTGACTTTGCAGAGTTCCCGTTATGTATGTCAAATGATGGGAAAAGTATGCCGGATTCTGAAAACGAAATCCATCCGGCAGAGGCCATTGCGTCAGCAAATCCAGACTGAGCAACATATCTGTCAACCCAATTTTTGGTAATCGCTGGAGCCGCGCCATCGGTCGTATGTTTGTCTGCCCAACTCCATAGTCTATGCAGCTTCCCGACAACCGTATCTTCGTCTATGTCAGTCAAAATTGCGATTTGCACGACAGCAGGGTCATCGCGTAAGTCCTGCCGCATCTTAATCCAATCACCAGCCATAAAAACCCCAAAAAAAAGGCTTCACCTGCATTCTCTCCGTTGCGGGAGTTGGTCGAACGGTGGGCACCGCCAGAATGCATGTGAAGCCTTGCCCAAAACTCCCGACCAAGGGATAACTCATATTTTACTCGCTCGCCTCGTCTTTTGCAACATCGCTTTTTGTCTTGCGCTTGCCGTGCAGCTTGGATTCGAGGTCCAAGATGTAATCTTGGATTTCTTGGGTGCCGGTCATGCTGCCTCCCGTGTTGCTTTGAGCATCACCACGGCAACACTGGTGCCGCTGAACTCGTTTTCGAAGATTGGAGACCACTCGCAGGCGAAACCGGGCAGGAAGTCCTTGCCACGCATAGAGGCCGGTAGGATGGCCACCAAGCGGCCGCCCTGGTTCACCTTGGTGCTGGCGTACTCGCTGTGCAGCTTGGCGCGGCCGTCGGCAAAGGGTGGGTTCATCACCACCACGTCAAACTCACGGGTGAACGGTTTCAGGTCAGCCCACACAATGAAGTCACCCTCGATGACGTTGTACCCCTTTGCCTTGAGCACCGTGCAGTTCAGCGGGGCAATCTCAATGCAGGTAGTGCGGTCCTTTGGCAGAAAGTCAGCAATACCTCCCTGCCCTGCGCTGGGCTCCAGCACCAGGTCGTTATCACCAATGTCTGCCAGCTCCACTGCAATGCGCGCCAGCTTCTCCGGTGTGGGGTAGAACTGGTGTGCCTGCTTGTCCGGGATGCAGCCGGACGCCACGATCAAATCGAGTACTTCGGTTGGGTTGTAGTCGAATTGGTAGTAGTGTCCGCACGGCACTCCGCCAATAGATTCAAGGACGCGCTGGGCCTCCGCGTTGACAACGTAGCCATCAAACATGCGGCTGTTCTTGATGTACTCCCGGCGCTCTGGGTATCCGTCGCCAATTCGACGTGTGGCCTCCCGCATTCCTCCGAGCGCAGCCAGCACCGAGAACGGCAGCGGGCGGGCGATCATTTCAAAGTCTTTGACCTTGCGCTTTGGCTTCTGGCGAAACTGCGCCGGTATGGCCAGCGGGTACAGGTTGGCCAGGATGGAGTTCAGACGCCACGCCATGTCTGGGTGGATCTCCATGTGCGCAGTGCCCTTTTTGTAAAGACGAATCTTCATGGCTCCGCCGTCAATGGTGACCCATTCGCCCCAACGACGTTTCAAGATGGGGATCAGGTTCGCCGTTGCTTGCCAGCCCGGCTCTTGGCGGCCCATAAACTTAGCCACGACACAGCGCAGGTCGTTGATCAGCCCGCATGTGGCGTGCTCGCTCGTGTCGTAGGCCGTTAGCACGCGGGCAATGATCATGCGCTTGCCGAATGCCTCGGGTGCGTTGGTCACATGCTCGCCACTCAGGCCATGGAATATGCCGTCCACACGCTCGGCTAGAAACTGCGCGCGCATGTTCAGCAATTCCAAAATGGTGGGGCGCACCGCTTCTTCGGTGAAGTCCGGAGCTTTCATTTCCCGGATCGTGTTGTTCCACTCATCCCTGCGCTTTTGGGGCATCAAGTCCAGCACATCAGTCAGCGCCAAGGTCTTGGACCAGTAGGCCGAATTGAGCGCAGCAATAGCTCCTTTGACCTGAAACAAATGCTGCACGGTCACTGTGTGGCCCCGGTGCGGGTCGCGGTTGCCTTCGTAAAAGTACTCCAGCGCGGCAGCGTTTTCGCCGTCAAAGTGGGCGGCAAGTGATTCCACCCGCGCGCGCATGTTTTGGTACTGGCCCAGCAATTCAGTGAAGATGTCGCTGGACACCGGGGCAAAGAACTGGGCAGTGTCGTCTACCAGCTCAGCCGCGGATTGCTCAACCCGATCATCAATAGGCAACTGTCCTATGTCAAAAAGAGTTGGCTTAATGCTGTCTATTAGTTCACCATGATTCACTTAACAAGCTCCTTGCGTAGTTGAGAAATAGCCAGTATTTGGCCAAACTTTACGATTCCATCGGAGTATTGGATTGCGTAAATCCTTCCACTACTAAGGCTCATTTCATTGCCTTAAAGTGACGCTCTATAAGCTTTTCGAGCCAGTCGCGGCCCTTGGATTGCATCAATGCTCGAAGCATTGGCCAGTGCTTGTGCGACAGGCGTAAGCCTTCGCTCTTTGATTTGGTGTTTTGAGTGTTCATATCATGAGTGTGGCACAGTGTCACACCTTGTGCAAGCGATTTATTTACAAATTTTTTGCAAAAATATCTTGTTTTTGTGTCACAACGTGTCATACTTCAACCCATGCCAGAACGAAACAAGTTCTGGAGCAATCACCGGGGTATGCCCCCAAGGATGGAGCCAAGTACACCGGCTGAAGCTGTACTGAGGTCACGCACTGACCAAGAAAAAAAACAGTGTGCAAAAGCAAGCGCATTCAAGTAGTGCCCTTGCTTTTTTTACGTCCAAAGGAGATGCAAATGTTCGAAGTAATTTGGTCTTACGCGTTTAACGCATACATCGTGCGCGAGGTTTGCACATTCAGCAGCATCAAGCCGAACTTTATTGGCGACAAATCGGAATGCATCGCTTTCATTGAAAGCAATTGCAAATGAACACACCTACTACCGCATGGGATCGTGGCCCAACAGATAAAGAACTGAGCTACTACGGAAGCAAGCCCGACACGTTTGAAGTCGCAACAGCAATCGAGCGCCACGCACGCGCAATCGACAAAGACGATTTGACAGAGGTTTGCCATGAATTTGAGGCAGAGATTCTGGAGGCGATACGCAGCAAAGACGCAGCCGCACTACTGGCTGTGTTTGCAAACGAGATCAATACGCAAATCGCACGCCGTGCAAGTTTTGCGCTGTATGGCGATGTTTCAGTAATACCAGTTAGCGAGGTGGCGCAATGACCATTCTACGAAGCACCAGAGGATATGTGACGCATGACGCTGGCTACTGCGGTGGCTTTAGTTGGTGGCGCAATAACTTTGATTACCGCTTTTGGACGATCTGCGGACATGGGTCATTCTGCAAAGACGGGATGGCTATAACAGACGACTTTGGCAGCTTGGTGGAGGTGGCGCGATGAACTTCATCAAAGACCTATGCGAAGCCGCGGGAGTAGCGGCTCTGTTCTTTTCGCCGTTCATTGTGTATTTCATGGAAATGCCGAAATGACACGGATTTACCACTTTTTCAATTTTTGGTTCAAAGGCTACCACTACCGTGTTGCGTGGTGGCTGGCTTTACCTCATGTACGGGAGAAATTATGAGCTACGACGAAGGATTGGATGGCATTGACGCGCCATACGACACAGCAGAGGGTGACGCAGAGCAAGCAGCACACCACCAGAAAACGCTTGATGTGCTTTGGCTGGTTGGCAACACATACGACATACGCATAGATCACATGCGCCAGCTTTGCGATGTGGCCGGTATCAGCTTTCCAGAATTTTGCAAGTACACAGGGGGAACGAAATGACCACACTAGCAGCCGCATTTATTGCAGCAAAACGCGCCTTTGGGCCTGCGCTGAAGGACAAGACAAACCCCGCCTTTCGCAGCAAGTACGCCGACCTTGGAGCGTGTCTTGAAGCTGTAGAAGATGCATTGTTGACCAACGGCATTGCACTGATTCAGGAAACGTCACTTGACGAAACAGGTGTGACAGTTGAAACGGTTTTCCTGCATGAGTCAGGAATGGAGCGCCGCTGCGGCAAGTTGCACGTTCCAGCATCCAAGCAAGACCCGCAGGGGTACGGCAGCGCATTGACCTACGCACGCCGCTACAGCCTGATTACAGCTTGCGGAATAGCCCCCGAGGATGACGATGGGCAAGCAGCTTGCAAGCCAGTGCAACGCGCTACACCAGACGTAGCAGCGATTTTGAAAGGCATCAGCAATAGCTCAAGCCTGGCACTGCTTAAAACGAACTTCACGCATGCGATGAACATGCTGGATAGCGAGTACCACCAGTCACTGATTAGCGCAAAAGACAAGCGCAAAGAAGAATTAACTCTGAAAGAAAAAGCATGAGCAAACCTTTTGGAGTTAATCCAATGCAAGCACGAATAAACAGCATTGGGATTGAGTCAAGGATAGGCACAGATGGAATCCTAAAGGCGGCAAGAAATATTGCTAACGCGCCTCCTGGCTCATACAAACCAAACCGCGCACAGCGCAGGCATGAATTGAAAACAACCAAGAAAGAAAAAGCATGAAAACATTTGGATTAGCCCGTATCGGGCGTGACGTTGAAGTTCGTTTTACGCAAAAAGGCGAATCGGTTGCAGGCCTTGCACTTGCGTTCAATTATCAAAACAAGGGCGAGAAATGCACTCAATGGATTGAGGCTAGCTTGTGGGGTAAGCGTGCCGAATCGCTGGCTCCATATCTGCGCAAGGGTGGATTGATTGCCGTGACGGTTGACGATGTACACGTTGAAACCTACGAAGGCAAGAACGGGCCAGGCACAAAGCTGGTTGGTCGCGTTTCTGACATTGAACTTGCTGGCGGCGCTCCATCTGAAAAGGTTGCGCCAGTTGCTGACAAGGAAGTTGCAAAAGCAAGTGGCAGCGGGTTTGACAACATGGACTCGGATATTCCATTCTAGGAGAACACCATGACAATCAGCCTATACCACGCCGCACAAGATGTGCAGAATCAAATCGCTCTATGCGTCGATGAAGATGGAGTAATCGACACTGACAAGCTAGACGCAATCGCGTGCAGCTTCCAAGATCGTGCCGTTGCAACCATTGCAGTCTACAAAGGCAAGGGCCACACGATTGACACGCTCAAGGCTTACAAGCAAGAGATTGATGACCGCATCAAGCGTGAGCAAAAAGATCAGGAACGCCTAAAGGATTACCTGCTTGCGGCAATGTCAATAGCTGGCGTAGACAAGATCAAAAGCGACGATGGGCTTTTGTCAGTCACACGCTATCCAGACCGCGACGAAACGGTAGAGATTGACGATGGCGTCATCTTTCCTGAATCGCTGTGCAATGCGCCAAAGCCACCAGAGCCAAGCAAGACGAAGATAAAAGCCGCGATCCTTGCTGGTGATCCAGTGATAGGCGCACGCATCATCTACAAAGACAGGCTCACTATCAAGTAGCCACCACAAACAGCCCTGCCAGTCGGGGCTTTTTTTCGCACCTACATGACAACAGATATCAAATGCTGCGCGTGCCAGCAAGTCTTTCCGATAGAGATGTTTGGCAAGGACAGAAGCCGCAAGAACGGACTAACCGCACGTTGCAAGCCATGCAACCGTAAGCACCACAAAGGGCTAGACGGTTACGTTAAAGCAGAGCCTGACCCCAACAAAGTACCGCCACGCCGCATGAACGTAATGAGTGGCTTTTACGTACCAGTCAATGACACGTTCTATCGCAACGATGGCAACAAACACATTAAATCAAGAGGCTTCTAATGAAACAAAACGCACCCTACATGCGCGCCACTGACTTTGCAACTGTCACCAAAGACTACGACCACGAAGATGTGTCAACCGACTTTCACGCCGATGGCACGCTGTCGGTAATCGCCAACGTGCTGGCCTCGCTCGGCGTCTTTACGCTGCTGATGTGCGCCATTGCGGTGGTTGCCCAAGTGCCTGAAAGCTGGCTTTCGTGGATTGTTCTGGCGCTGGGAGGAGTGTGATGCGAGTACTCATAGCTTGCGAATACTCAGGGCGCACCCGCAACGCCTTTGCTGCCCTTGGGCACGATGTTATTTCTGCTGACTTTGAGCCTGCGGAGGACAACAGCCCATACCACTACCAAGGCGATTGCTTTGATCTGATTGCAGACCAGCAGTTTGATTTGATGATTGCGCACCCGCCATGCACATACCTGTCGGTCAGCGGTATGCACTGGACAACGCGGGGACTACGCGACCCAAAGCTGACAGAAGATGCGCTGGATTTCGTAAGAAAGCTGATGGCCGTCGATATACCTAGGATTGCGATTGAAAACCCAATCAGCGTTATCAGTAGCCGAATCCGCAAGCCCGACCAGATTATTCAGCCATGGCACTTTGGCGAGGATGCCAGCAAGAAAACATGCCTTTGGCTAAAGGGATTGCCAAAGCTGGAGTATTACTTGCCTACGGTATGCCCGCCAAAAGGGTGGAGCAAAGTAATGTCAGCAGCAGACATGCTTGAGTGTGACGCCTGCGGAGAACCGTTCTGCCCCGAGTGCAACGCGCATTATGCCGATTGCAATTGTATTGGGCCATCCGAGGATGACGTTACGTTCAAAGACGTAGATGGGATAACTTTTGGCACACGCATTCTGCCGCCGCCGAAGATGATATGGGGCAATCAGACGGCATCCGGGCAAAACAATCTTGGCCCTAGCCCAACCAGGTGGAAGGAGCGAAGCCGCACATACGAAGGTATTGCCGCAGCGTTCGCCGCACAGTGGGGAGGTGTGTGATGGCAGCTAACAAGAAACCGCGCAAAGCCTACCGGCCACGCGGCGTCATCCTCGATACCGTTAACTGGGTGTGCGGTGGTTTTAAGCCCCTTACCAGCATCAAAGATGAGGACACAAAACTGCGTCTAAAGAATCACATCGCGCTCGATGCCATCGCAACGGGCAAAGGAACCAATGCCGACCTTGGCATCCTGATTGCGGCAAGCAACATGACGATGGCTCTCAAACGTGGTGGGTTTGGCGACGAGTACCACTCAATAGCACGGGAAGGCGCAGACGCAATAGAAGCACTGCGCGATAGCAAACGACTGGTGTGTACCGGGCCAGAGCTAACGGCAATCAAGCGAATGATTGAGCTACACGACGCACAGCTTGACGTAGTGCGGATCAACGACCTCGATGCCGCGATCAAGCTGGCTAAAAGCAAGCAGGCGGTGGCGGTATGACCGAACGCGAGCAACTCGCAGCCAAAGCAAAGGGCACAGCGTTTGAAATTCTTTACGCAGTCAAAGCCCCGCCGCAGCCACTTACAAAAGCAGAGCGTGACAGAGAGCGTGGAAGGTTGCAATCAGCGCGTGCCAATGCCGTGCGGGCGGCTAAGAACAAAGCGATGGCCGACAACAAGCGGAAAGCGAATTGG
>OFQW01000170.1_pt1 | contig 12599 bp, 9 predicted proteins | sample 1542941 | NCBI WGS metagenome assembly OFQW01 (sample SAMN07774219, study PRJEB24372) | wastewater metagenome | isolation source: Exp Tend NO 90WW | collected 2016-02 | reverse complement strand
GCACCAGGAGCACCCGACCTACCTCGATCTGAACGCACCCGTGATTCCGACGAGTAAGCCATGAGCGGCCAGGACATCGGCCCGCTCTCGGCCACTGCTCAGGGCATGCTGGATCGGCGAGCCGAAGCTATTCGGGTCGCACTCGACCAGACATCCGGCGTCAACCCCGACGTGTTCGCTGAGGCTGTCAAGATCGCTCCGCAGCTTGGCGATCGCCCCGAGAACATCGTCCACGACGTGGCCGGTGCCAGGGAGTTGCTGCAGCGCAAGCAGTTCAGCACCCAGGAGTTTCAGCGCCAGTTCCCGGTGCTGTCGGACAAGCTGCGGGATGTCCGCTTCATGTCCATGACGCGGGACGACATCGGCAACCTGCAGACCACAGAAGGGGCATGGGACTGGATCGGTCAGAGCTGGCGCACTGCGCGCGATTCGTCGAGATCGGGAACCATCGGTACACGCGCGATGATCGAGGGGCGCGGGCTCACGAAGTTGGAGCAGCGCGAAATGCAGATCGCCAACGACCGCGCCGCTGCGTACTCCGAACGCGACAACGGGTTCCTCGGCGCCGGCATCAACCTGGTCGGGTCCATGCTGGACTCTGCTCTCACCGGGGTGGCAGTGGCTGCGGTGTCCGGCCCTGCGGCGCCAGCCACTGTGCCAGCCGCCCTGTACGCACAGAGCTTTCGCCTGGAAGCTGGCAACCTCTACGCGCAACTGGTGATGAATGGGCACACGCCAGCAGAGGCGACGAAGGTTGCGCTCACCTACGGGTCGGTTGTGGCGGGGCTCGAGTTCGTCGGCATCCACTCGGCAGCGAAGCCGTTCAAGGCACTGTTCGGAGACGCGCTGCCGAAGTTGTTCGCGCGCAGCGTGACTGCCGAGACGCGCAAGAAGGCGTTCCTGCATCTCGCCCGCAACTACCTGGAAGCGTTGGCAGTCGAGCCAACCACCGAGGCGATGCAGGAGATCGTCGGGATGCTCGGCACCGACAGCGTCAACCCAGGCAAGGAGACGTTCAACTTCGCGCAGGCCGGCGACGTGTTCATGCAGACGCTCAAGGGCATGGTCGTGGTCGGTGGTGTCGGCGCTGGCAGCCACTTCGCCGTGTCGATGCACAAGGCTGCTGACGCCGTGCATGCGGAGCGGGTGTTCAAGCAACTGGCAGAGATCGAGCAGGAGTCAAAGCTAGGAGACCCGAAGCGAAGCCCGGACGACCGGGCCGAGTTCGTTCAGCAGGCTGCAGGCAAGGCACAGGCTCCCCAGGTCTTCATCGATGGCAAGGAGTTCTCAGAGGTGTTGCGGCAAGCCGACACCGCTGAAGGGCAGGACACCGGAAGGCAGACGACGCGGGACAGTCTCGAAAAGTTGCTGCCAGGGATCTTGGAGCAAGTGCGCGTTGCCGACGAGACGGGGTCCGATGTGGTGCTGAAGACTGGCGACTTCGTGGCGAAGCTCGGACGCACGGACCTTGGACGTGCGTTGATGCAACACTCGCGGTTCGACGCCGAAGGCTACACGCCGGCCGAGGCGCGCAAGATCCTTGCCCAGCAGCAGGAGATGAGCGATCAAGCGCGTGCACTCATCCAAGAGAAGGCGACCAGCGACAAGGAGTTCGTCGACAGCGCCAAGCGGGTCGAGGACGCCATCTACGAGCAGGTGAAGGCAACCGGCCGCATCGTGGACGCCAAGGAGGCGCGCACCGCGGCGCAGTTCTATCGCGACTTCGTCATCACGCAGGCGGCTCGGCGAGGGGTGACGCCGGAGCAGTTCCATGCGCAGTACCCGTTGCAGGTCAAGCGCGAGGACGGGCAGACGGGGGCGAGGTTCGACCAGTTGCGCACGGACACGCCGGAGTTCAAGGCGTGGTTCGGCGACAGCAAGGTGGTCGACGCGGAGGGAAAGCCGCAAGTTTACTACCACGCTACCGGCGCGCAGTTCAGCGAGTTTCGACGGGCGCGTCTGCGCGGGGCTTCGTTTTTCAGCGCAACGCCAGAGTCGGCGTTTACGGGGGCGTCTGCTAGCGCCAACGAAGGCATGGCTCCGTATCCGGATCGGACAATCCCCGTCTACCTTGCGGTTCCGAACCTCTACGGACGTAGCTACGTCTTGCCAAAAGGGGTGCCTGATGTGCGTGGGGTGTATCCAGCCAACGCTGGGCAGGAGTCAGTCGAGGCGGTCCACGCTGCAATCGCAGATGCGTTGTTCTCCACCGATCCATCCGTCAACCGGCTGGCGAAGGAGATCGCCGTTGAGGAGTGGGGGAGGTGGCATCACACGCGGAGGTTGGCGTCCGGGGAATGGGAGTTATATCGAACCGACCATCCGTCAGAGGTTGCTGGCGACACGGTCGTCGCGATACCGGAGACGCGGGCGGCGATGTGGTGGCAGACGTTTGAGCGCGGCCCTGGAGGACGGGCGGACGCCCCAGGAGTGGGATCCAAGGCTCTGGAGGCGCTTGGCTACGACGGCGCCTTGATTAGCGACGAGGGTGTGAGCACGGTAGCGGTGTTCGATGGGCGCCGGATCAAGTCCGTCAACAACCGCGGCACGTTCGACCCGAACGACCCGAACATCCTGCGGCAGAACGAGGCACCCGCCGCACTGGTGTCGGCGCTGCGGACGCATGTGGATGCCTTGCCGACCAAGGCGACGGCGGCGTCTGGATGGAAGTCCGCGCTGCAGGGGCTCGTCAACAAGGGCGCCGTCAAGCAGGCGGAGATCGAGTGGACGGGCTTGCAGGACTGGCTCGACCTGCAGGACGGGAAGATCACCAAGGAGCAGGTGCAGGCGTTCCTGGACGGCAACGGCGTGCAGGTGCAGACGGTGCAGTTGGGCGGCGAGACGGATGCTGTGCGGCGGCAGCAAGCCATCGACCAGGAACTGGAGAAGCTGGACCGTGTCATCAGCTACCCGCAGCCGGGCGAGAATCGCGACGAAGCCATCCAACAGCGCACGGTGTTGCAAGACGAATGGCACTCCCTGCGCGGTGGCCAGAAAGACGCGAAGTTCGCGAACTACCAACTGCCCGGCGGCACGAACTACCGCGAGGTGTTGCTGACGCTGCCGGAGAAGCCGCCGACGCCAGCGAATCCGCCGATCATCACGTCTCTGCCTGAAGGCTACGAGGTGTCGATTGATCACAGCCACCCACAAGAGCGGTTTACGATCATCCCCCCGGGACAGGCCAGCGGGCGCCCTTTCGCTGGTAGGCATGCGACACGGGAGGAAGCTGTTCAGGCTGCGATTGATCAGATCAACCAGCAAGAGGCGTGGAAGGCATCCGACGCAGCCCTAGCGGCGGATGACGCGAGAGCCTTCAAGTCATCGCACTGGCTTCATCGGAACGTCATCGCCCACCTGCGGCTCAACGACCGCACCGACGCGGACGGCAAGCGGGTGCTGTTCGTCGAGGAGATCCAAAGCGACTGGGCGCAGAAGGGGCGCAAGGAAGGGTTCCAGCGACAGGCGCCCGATGAGCCATTCGCCATCGGACAGTACGGGGACGGTACGTGGTGGGCGAAAGACGGGAGCGGCGTACTGAGGGCTTCGGCGGAGACCCGCGAAGAGCTGGATGCCGCTCTGCGGGGACTGTCGACGCAGCCTGTGCTGGAGACCATCGGCAAGATCCCCCGTGCCCCGTTCGTCGAGACCACCGAAGGCTGGCTGAACCTCGCCCTCAAGCAAGTCCTGCTCACCGCCGTCAACGAGGGCTACGACAAGGTGGCGTTCATCACCGGCGAGCAGTCGGCGGAACGGTACGACCTGTCGAAGCAGGTCAAGTCAATCGAGTACATCAAACACCAAGATGGGTACGAGCTTGGGATCACGCAAAGTAACGGTGAGGGCTTAGAGCTACCCAAGGACCGATACAGCGCATCCGAGCTTGAAGATGTGGTTGGCAAGGAGATCGCGCAGAAGATCGTCAACGGCGAAGGCGTCATCTACCGGGGGCACTTTGGACCCATGCTGGAAGGCGTTGACCTCAAGGTCGGCGGCGAAGGCATGCGCGCCTTCTACGACAAGATCGTCCCCAAGGCGGTCGAGAAGCTGGTGAAGAAGATGGGTGGGAAGATGGGAGACGTGACCGTCGGTCTTACGAGTGGGATGGCGAGCCAAGACCGATACACCGGGTTCTTCTACGTGTCGGAGCCTGGGGTCGAGTCGCCGCAGTTCAAAACACGAGAGGAGGCGGAAGCGTGGGCGGCTGAGGAGGGGAAGGGTGCACAACCCGGCATCACCATCACCGACGCGATGCGCGCGGAGATCGGCAAGGGGCTTGCGCTGTTCCAGCACGGCGACGAGGGAACGGCTCGCGGCGGCTTCATCCCCGAATCGCTGACGATCCTGCTGCACGAGAAGGCGGACAGCAGCACATTCTTCCACGAGGCGGCTCACGCCTTCCTGACGATCTACGCCGACCTCGCCGCGAAGGGCGATGCGCTAGCGACTGCGGACATGCAGACGCTGCTCGACTGGTTCGGCGTCAAGGACATGGCGACGTGGAACGCGATGTCGCTGGAGCAGCAGCGCAAGCACCACGAGAAGTTCGCCTACTCCTTCGAGGGCTACTTGTACGACGGAAAAGCCCCGTCGCTGGAGATGCAGGGTCTGTTCGACCGCTTCAAGGTGTGGCTGCGCCGCGTCTACAAGACGATCCGGGACAGCATCGGTGCCACCTACGAGAAGGAGTTCGGCGAGCCGCTGCCGATCCTGACCGGCGAGGTGCGCGGCGTCATGGACCGCATGCTCGCCAGCGAGGACGCAATCGCCGAAGCCGAGGCGGTGCGGGGCATGGCGGCGATCTACCAGACGCAGGAGCAGTCCGGCATGGACGACGCCGCCTGGGCTGCCTACCAGGACGAAGCCAGGAAGGCACGGGAAGCCGGCGTGGCGTCGCTGGAGAAGGACAGCCTGCGGCAAATGCAGTGGGAGCACGACGCGCGAGGGCGGCTGCTGAAGGCGGCGCAGGCGCAGCACAAGGAGGTCCGGGACAAGGTGCGCCGCGAGGTGGTCGCCGAGGTCGCCGCCCGTCCCGAGACCCGTGCCGACCGCTGGCTGCGCACCGGCAGATTGCTCAACGAGGACGGCACGACGGCGCAGGGCGACAAGGACACGAACCACAAGCTCGACCGCGCCACCGTCGAAGCCATGGGGCTTGGCCCAGCCGAGACCGCGCGCCTGGAGCCATACCTTCGGGCAGACGGCCTGTCGCCCGACGCAGTGGCCGAGCAGTTCGGCTACGACAGCGGGGAAGGCATGCTGCGCGCGCTCGCAGCCATGAAGCCGTTCGGTGAGGCTGTCGACGCCCGCACCACGGAACGGATGCTGGCGGAACACAGCGACCTTGCCGATCCGGCAGAAGTCGAGGCTGCCGTCGAGCGCGCGCTGCACAACGAGGTCCGCGCCCGCTTCGTTGCCATCGAACTGCGGCACCTCGCCAAGTCGACGCAGCCGGTCCGGCTCATGCTGGCAGCCGCCAAGGAAGCCGCCAGAACGGCGATCGCCAACCTGCCCTTCCGGGAGGCATCCGCCAAGAAGTTCGCTCAGAACGAAGCCAGGGCTGCCAGGCAGGTCACGGAGGCGCTCCGCAAGGGCGACAGCGCACTTGCCGCAGAGTGGCAGCAGAAGCGGCTGCTGCAACACGCACTGGCGACGGTGGCTGGCGAGTTCCAGGAGCAGGCAGCCAAGGACTTGCGGAATCTTTCCCGGTTCCAGCGTCCCGACGCCAAGCTGGCGAAGACGCGGGACACGGATCTCGTCAACGCCGCCCGCTGGGTGCTGTCCCGGTTCAACCTGGGCACGCCATCCCAGGAGGCGACGGCGACCCGGGCGCTGACGGCGATCGCCAAGTACGACGCGGCGATGTCCCGGCAGTTGGCGCCGCTGATCCAGGACGCCGACCAGAACGGGCGCGACTACCGCGACCTGACGGTCGAGCAGTTCCGCGACCTCATGGCGAAGGTCGACGGGCTCTGGAACGACAGCAAGCGCAGCCAGCAGATCCGCATCGACGGCAAGCTCATGGAGCGGGCGGTCGCCAGGGAGGCGATCGTCGCGCAACTGGTGAAGTCGGGGCTGAGTGCTGCCGGTAAGGACCAGCCGATCCGCCGGGCGGTCGGGTCGGTGTCGGCTTCCCTGCGGCACGTCGAAAGCTGGGCTCTGGAGATGGACGGCGGACAGCCTGGGCCGGTTCACAAGTACCTGTTCCAGCTGCTGCGCGACCCGGTGAACGACTTCCTGCTGGAACGCACGCAGATGCGCAACGAGCTTGACGTCGCCATCCGCAAGCTGCCGACGCTCTACGGGCGGAAGTTCGAGGCGAAGGAACTCATCGACCAGAAGACCGGCAAGCCGCACGTCTTCCAGAACCGGCACGAGCTGGTCGGCTTCCTGCTGCACGCCGGCAACGAGGACAACCTGCGCATCGACGCGGTGGGTCGCGGCTGGGTGACGCTCGACGCGGACGGCAACGCCAACCTGGCGCCGGTGTGGCGGTTCATCGAGCGCATGGTGAACGAGGGTCACCTGACCAAAGCCGACTTCGACTTTGCGCAGAACCACGTCTGGGACGTGTTCGAGAGCCGGCTGAAGGCTCGCGCGCAGGAGGCGCACAAGGACAACTACGGCTACTACTTCAACGAGATCGAAGCCAAGCCGATCACCGTACGGTTCCCGAACGGCGAAACCGCGACCTACCGCGGCGGCTACATGCCGGCCAAGGCGGACATCGACGAGGACACGCGGGTCGGCATGGTGTCGGTGGATGGCGTGACCGAGTCCGGTGGCGAGTTCCTGGACCGGCACCCGAGTGCGCCGAAGGGATTCACCATCACGCGCACCGGGAAAGAGCGTGCCCTGTCGCACGACCTCCGGCTGGCGTCGCAGGCGTTCTCCGAAGAACTGCAGTTCATCCACCTGCAGCGGCCCGGCCGCGACCTCGCGTCGATCCTGAACGACAAGGAAGTATCGGCTGCCATCCAGGGCGTCGACCAGCGGGCGCTGCAGGACATGTTCTTCCCGTGGCTGCAGGACACCATGCGCAACCGGCTCATGGCACCTGGCGGCAACCCGTTGGTGAACAAGGCGCTGATCGCGCTGCGACGCAACGTCGGGCTCGCCTACATGTTCGGCAACATCAGCAACGGCATCCAGCAGTTGACCGGGTTTGCCACCAGCTTGACCTACGTGCCGCTGAAGCACCTGCGCGCCGGCATGAAGCTCGCGATGCGGGCGAGCGAACGCGAGCAGATGCTGGCGGACAGCAAGTTCATGCTGCTGCGGCTCGACAAGCGCATGGGGCAGATCACGGACGACATCGACCTGATCCTGAATCCGACGTGGCTCGGCAACGTGCAGAAGTGGACCCAGCGGCACGGCTACTTCCTGCAGCAGTGGTTTCAGGCGCCTGTCGACGTGGTGACGTGGCTCGGGGCGAAGGACCACGCCATCGCCCAGGGCAAGACCAACGCCGAGGCGATCGTGTGGGCAGATGCCGCGGTGCGCCGGTCGCAGGGCAGCGGAACGGCTGCCGACATCTCGCGGCTGGAACGTAGCAGCGCCGTCGTGCGCCTGCTGACGCAGTTCGGCGGCTTCTGGCTGGCGAGCCTGAACACCATCCTGCAGCGGCACGGGCCGGAGCAGGCCAAGGCGACGGCGACGATCATCGCCTTTGCCGGTGTCACGGCAGGTGCCCTCTCGCAAGCCCTGAAGGGCGGCTGGGACGACGACGACGAGGACGGGGCTCTGTGGGACGACATCGCCGGATGGGCTGTCGGTGAGGCAGCCAAGACGGGTGCGTCGCTGGTGCCGGTCGTGGGGTCGATGGCGTACTCCTTGGTCACAGGCGACCGAGGCGGAAGGCTGTCGCCAGCGGCAACGCTGGGAGCTGCCGAGCAGGGTTCGCGCGGCTTGCGTGCGTTGGCTGCGATCGCGGCGGGCAAGCGAGACGCCAAGGGGCAGGACATCAAGGACGTGTCGTTGTTCCTGTCGGTGATTCTTGGTGCAGCACCTGCGTCGCTCGCGGCTCGGCCGATCAGCTACCAGTTCGACGTTTCGCGCGGCAACGTGCAGCCGACGGGACCGGTCGACTACGCACGCGGACTTGCCACAGGCACCCCCGCGCCGGGCACGAAGAAGTAGTAGTTGACATCGCCACGAGTCGCTACTAATGTGCGGCCTCGCCGGTGAGCCGTGAGGTTCAGCCGGCACGACACATCGGCCGGGGCGCGGAATCCTCCCCTTCTTCGTTGTTCACCGCACGCGCCCCGTGCCCGCCCGTCACCCTTGGCTAGCTACCTCGGGTGACGGGCATTTTCCTTCAGGGTCGGCCATGGAAACGAGAGCGAAGTTGCGAGACGAACGAGAGTGCGAGAGCCATGGCCGGCCCCCTTCCTTCTTCGCCGGGATGTCCCCGGCACCCGCCGCGGTCACGAGTCCGGTCCGCGTTTTCAAGCCAACAGCGTGCGCGGATCGGCAAGGCGCGCGGCAGCGGCGGGGATTCTCTTCCTTGTGACCTAACATGAGCACAAACCTCACCCGCCGCCGCGAGCCGCCAAAGCACTTCCTTGACCAGACCCGGTTCCCTGGCGGTGAGATCCGCTGCGGCGTTGCCCTCAATACGCCACGCCGATCGACGAAAGATCCCAAGCAGGTGACCTGCGCGAAGTGCCTCCGTCTGATGGCGCGAGACCGCGCAAGCGGATGGATCGAACAATGAGCAATCCCGACGTTCCGTTCCCTGACCCCATCGACTTCGCCGCCCTCGGGCGGCTGGACGCGGCCGCGACGCCGGGGCCGTGGCATCGGTTCCATGACGACTCGCCCGGCCACACATGCAATTGCGGGCAGATTTGGAGCGATCACGAACTCCTGTTCTCGCCGGACCGGTCCGACAACTACCCGGTCGATCGAGTCGACGACGGCCGCCTGATCGTCGCGATGCGCAACGCCCACGCCGCCTACCGCGAGGTCGTGGTGGCGGCGAAGGACATCGCCATGTCGCCATACACGGATCAGGACGCTGCCATGGATCCAGAGAAGTGCGGTCGCATCAAGGTATTACTGAGCCTTGTCCAAAGGGAACGACTCGTCGCCGCACTCGCGCGCTTCCGCAACGTCGGGGGTGCGTCGTGACGCCCGCCGAGAGGATCGCGGAACTGCGGTTGCTGGTAGCGAAGCGAGGCATCCTGTTCTACGTCAACGAGCAGTGGAACAGTCGCGTCGCCGCCGCCCTCCTCGCGCTCGCCGAGGCCGTGCCGGCGCGGCTGGCTATGTCTCACCACGCCCATTGCCGGAAGGTAACTGAGATGCTAGGCGGTCAGAGGCGCAGGGTGGCCTGCACCTGCGGCCACGACGAGCTCGCTGCCGCGTGGGCGGCGCTGGGGGACGAGTGATGTACCACATCATCCACATCTGCGACCGATGCAAGAAGGAGTGGCGCATCCGAACAGCCAACGACCCTTCTGTTCCGTCGCACGCGATCATGATGACGACGTTCGTGCTAGGAAAGGGTGACGTGACGGACTTCCAGCGCAGTAGCACCGACCTATGCACTCCCTGCTACAACGACCTACTGACAAGGGTGAAGGACTTCTTCGATGGCAAGTAACCTCGACATCGCGGCACGTCTTCGCCGATGGTTCGCCGGATGGCGCGAGCGCAGGCACGAGGCGCGAGTCCTCAATCAATGCGGGTGTATATGTCGGTGCCCTGGTTGCTCGGAGATCCTGAACGATCAAGCTATCGTCCAAGAGGAGGGCGGCTTGGTGAACTACTTCTGCCAGCGATGCGGATGGTGGTCAAAGTGGGACTTCGACAGCTGCCCGGTGCCGGTGTTGAGGAGTGGTGGCAATGGCCGCTAACCTCGACATCGAGGCGCTGCGGAAGATGTTCAGCGACCCGTGGGCAACCATCGAGGAGAGGCACGGGGCGATATCACCGCACGTTGACGCCCTCCTCGACGCCGCCGAGGAGCGGGACCGCCTGCGCACCCAACGCGACGCGCTGCTGGCTGCGCTGGAGCCGATCGTCGGGCAACTGGAGTCGGCGCAACGCAGCACTGCGCCGGCGTTCCTCAAGGGCTTCCAGATGAACGACACCGAGTCCAGCGCGCTGCTGCGTGCCATAGCCGCCGCCAAGAAGGAGACACCATGACACGAGAGTCACTGGAACGCGCCGAGCAGGTCGCCAGAGAAATAGGCCGCGAGTTGAAGTCTCGCATGCCTCACGGATGGGGATTCATCCTGTGGCTGGAGTCGTTCGGCCGGGACGGATTCGCGACCTACCTGTCGTCGATTGAACGAGAGACGGCGATCCGGAGCATCAAGGAATGGATCGTCAGGATGGACACGACGCCGAAGACCAGCGAGTTCGTCGACGCGACGGACTTGGACTGCTGGTGCTGCGGCACAAAGACCGGGCTGGTGACGTTTCGCGGACCACACCGATCGGTCGAACTCTGTCAGGTCTGCATGAGGAGAAACGATGGACACTAGACGACCACACGAAATCATCCGAATGAACAACACAGGATCTGGCGTAGGTCCAGGATTCCGCGACCCGATCGAACGCCGCCGCTGGCTTCCGCTGACCGAAGACGAGGCGACCATGCTTGGCGCCATGGACGAGAACGGTCGGGCGCACTGGTTCGCGTGCCTGAGTCGGCAGGAGAAGCGAAATCGCTTCCGTGTGGCTGAGAAGCAGCGAGGCGGACCATGACCAACCAAGACCCCATCACCGACCACGAGGCGAAGATCGCGTCGTGGCGCGCAGGCGCTACCGAAGCAGTCGCGTCCAAGAGTTCTCCGTTTGGGACTCTGTTCTTCGTGTCCGAGAAGGACATCGACGAAGCCGTCGCCCTCATGCGATCCGCGCCACAGGACGGCGACGCGAAGCTGCGGGAGTTGCGGGACTGGGCGTGCGAAAGTTCGTGCGACACCGACTGCGGCGATGCAGTGCGACTGCCACCGCTGCTGCGCGAGATCGACCGCCTCCTCTCCAAGCCATCCGAGCCAGCGCCGTCTGCTGAGATCGACCGGCTCCGCGCCGAGAACGAGCGGCTGCGCAGTGTCCTCGCGGCTGTGGACACGTCGTTGTGCCGATTCGCCCAGTCGACGACGCTGCTTGTCGAAGACGATCACCGAGGCGGGTTGCTTCGCGAGCAACGCATCGAAGGCATAATCGACAAGGTGCGGCAACTGGAGCTTCAACGGTCGACTGCTCTCGACCAGCGCGACGAGGCGTTGGCCGAGAACGAGCGCCTGCAAGCCGACCTCGCCGCCGCCCGAGCCGACCAGGCCGCGATGGCGAGGCTGGAGTTGGATCGCCTGCTCTTCCGCTACGACCACGGGGATCTTGGCTTCGGTCCAACAGAGCCGCAAGACCTACTGACGGACATCCGGCAACGCCTCGCCGCCCTTCCCGCCCAGCAGCCGAAGCCAGACGCCGCGACGGCTTACGAAGGTGACCCGAAGGACTGCGCTTTCCGTGGACCGATCTGGCCAGCATGGAAGACGGTGGACTCTGCGCCGCATCACAAGGCAGTATTGGCAGCCGAGCCAGGATGCGGCATGGCCGTAGCCAAGCTGTGGGACGATGGAACTTGGCGAGGAGACATGGGCGATCACTTCCGCCCGACGCATTGGGTGGAGTTGCCAGACTGGCCCAGCGAGTTCCCGCAGTCGCGTGGCGAGCCGAAGCCAGACGCCGCGACGCGCGACGGCGACGAGGTGCTGCGCGAGTGGCTCGATCCCGACACTGAAGGGCGACCGATCTCTGGCTGGGTCGCGGTGATGGCGAGAGTGCTGGATGAGGTTTGCCGCCGCGAACTGGCGAGGGGTGGGAAGTGAAGCGCTCTTTCTGGCTTGGCTTTGTCAGTGGCACGCCATTCGTCGAGTTTGTCATGGACTCGTATGGCGGGGCTTGGCGTGCCGAACTGTTCACGAGCAGGGCTGCTGCACGTAGGCGCTTCCACGACGTGCGCCGCGTTGTTATCACCGAGGCGCAGCCGTATCCGAAGCCGAAGAAGAAGGCGCGGAGGAGGCCGTGAGAACGATTCTCGTATGCGGCGGGCGAGACTTCGCCGACGTCGATGCCTTCCATCTCGCCATGCGAACGGTGGTGAAGTCGGTGAGCGGAGAGGAGTTGCGCATCGTCCAGGGTGGGGCTTCCGGCGCTGATGCGCTGGCTCGCCGCTGGGCTGATGAGCATCACTACGAGTGCGTCACCTACGAGGCTGACTGGCGCGGCGAGGGGCGAGCAGCGGGGCCGAAGCGCAACCAGCGGATGCTGGACAGCGAACACGTTTCCATGGTCGTGGCGTTTCCTGGCGGAAGAGGGACCGCCGACATGGTGCGTCGCGCCGAGGCGAAGGGGATTCAGGTTTGGTTTCCGCCGCAGGATCCGAAGCCGTGACCGACATCGCCAAGTGCGCCGGCCTGCAAGTCAACGGAGATCCATGCCCGCAGCGGGAGTCGTGCTGGCGGTGGGTGGCTCCCGTCGACGAGCGCTGGCAGTCGTGGTCCGGCTTCTCGTTCGACGGCGAGAAGGGCGGGTGTTCTGCCTTCTGGTGGACGCCGGCAAGGCGCGAGGCGTCGGCGCGT
>OFQW01000169.1_pt1 | contig 12616 bp, 25 predicted proteins | sample 1542941 | NCBI WGS metagenome assembly OFQW01 (sample SAMN07774219, study PRJEB24372) | wastewater metagenome | isolation source: Exp Tend NO 90WW | collected 2016-02 | reverse complement strand
AATATAAATGACAATTTGATAATGGGTAAATATGCGTAGACTTCTTGACGAAAATATCAAAAATAGGTAAAGATAATAATATGAAGAGATACGAAGTCACATGTCTAAAGTGTAAGCAAAGCGATACATTACTAATTGAAGATGATAGCCACGCTATTATAAACTTTGGTAAAGGTGCTAGTACCAATCTCTTGGCCGGTAGATGGCGCAAAGATAGCCAATGGGGTTGGGAATGTATTTGTGGTAATGATAACCGAGTGAGTAAGCAAGAAGAACAATTTTTGACAGAGCTAGTTACTAAGGGCGACAAACAAAGTATTGACAAGATAAAAGCTAGTTTGAAGTTAGATGATAAGAAACAATTCATAATGGTAGGAGTAAACTAACTCTTTTTTTGCTTTCCATTTTGTTGCTGATGGTGTAAAATAGTAGTATGATTAAATGCAAATGTGGCTGTGGAACTTTAATTGAGCCGAGAGATAATAGAAATAGACCAAGACAATATGTTTGGGGTCATCACAACGTGGCTTTATTGAAAAAACATGCCAAGAAAAAGGGCGACACACCTTGGAACAAAGGGATTAAGACAGGGCATATACCATGGAACAAGGGTAAAGAGTGGCCGGAAATGACAGGTGAGAACAATCCAGCTTGGCGTGGTGGCGTTACTAGAGCTAGAGGTAATCGGTGGAGCAAAGAATACAGAAGATGGCGCAATGCTGTTTTAAGACGAGATAATCACGTTTGTGTTTGGTGTGGTGCTACACGGGAAACAGCAGTAATACAGGTAGACCATATTAAGCCTTGGAGTAAGTACCCAGAGTTAAGATTTGAAATAAACAACGGTAGAACACTATGCTGGGATTGCCACAAAACAACCGATACCTACGGATATAGAAAATAGACTTCTTGACGAGTATTTGTTTTATATGTAATAAATAGAGTATGAAAACTTTTAAGTTGAACTCAATAGTTCTAGTAGGAAAGGAGTAGCTCCCCGTGGCATACGCATCTTGGTCCGTTGTCTTCGGGGAGCAGTGACTGCCCTCTGCTGCTAAGTGGAATATACTAGGCACTAATGACGCTAGTTTTAATGATGGTACTGGTATATTTGGACTAAAGAAAGATTTACTAACTACCGACAGCAACCCATATAAGTTTAGAGCATATCGTAATGCAGCCCAAAACGTTGGACCGGGTTTTACTAAAATAACACCTGATACAGAGAACTTTGATACTAATAACAACTTTGCTACCGGAACATATACTGCACCAGTCAATGGCTTTTACTTATTTTCTGGCAACTTTTCTTGTACTACATCAGGCTCGGAACTTGTAGTATCTTGTATATATGTTAATGGTGTAGAAGCGTCACGCGGAAATGCTGTAACCTTAACAAGCGTAGCCGCAGGGTCGTTTGTTACTACGTTGTTACAATTAAGTGCTACCAATACAGTGGAGTTTTATGGGTTTTGTAGTGGTGCTAGGGCAATGGGTGTTGGTAATACAGCATATACTTGGTTTTCTGGTCACTTAGTATCAAGGACTTAAAATGACACTTGCAGAAACACTACAAATACTCGGAGTCGTACTAGCGGTAGGTGCTGGGGCAGCGATTCTAATAGGTAATGTATTTTATGTACTTCGTTCACAAACAGGTAAGATACAAAAAGAACAACTAATACAACTCAAAGCCGAAATTGCTACTTGTGAAGCTAAACACCAAGACTCACGAAAAGACATTCACCGCTTACAAGGGCAGATAGATGTGTTAAAAGATATCCCACTAAAAGATATAAACAGAGATATTGCTAACATTAGTAAAACCAACAAACAGATACTTGATACCCTAAAAACTTCAGCAACTGCTCTAAAAGCCGATACTATAGAGGAAGTTAAAGAGCGAAGAACAGTATCTCGTAAACTAAAGGAGGCTTAGGTGACTATCTCTCAATGGTTTCCAACAGTAGCAGGTAAACGAGTAAACTCGGCAGGTGGAATACTGGGTGAATGTGTGGCACTCGTTCAAAAGTACGCCAATGAAGTCTTAGGGGTATCAGGAGCACCAGTCTTTCCAGTAGCTTCGGCTAAGGATATGGTAGGCTCACGACCAGATGCTTTTACTTGGGTGCCAAACACACCTACAGGAGTTCCACCTTACGGCTCAATCGTAGTTTTCAATGGCAGAGTAGGTGGCGGTTACGGGCATACAGGTGTGGCAATCGAGGGTAGTGACACTAATCAGGTGAGAGTAATTCAACAAAACGACCCTTACGGAAGTGGAGTTTCAATTAAAACCTACCCTTACACCAATGTAAGTGGGTGGTTAGTGCCTAAATCAAATAACGCTGGTACGCCGGCACAAGGAGGTTCAGATATGGTAATTCAAGGTGAAAATGAGTTTGCTCGTGCTAACCAACTGCACGTTCAACTACTCGGTAGACCACTAAGCCGAGAAACATTTAATAGTTTAGTTGGGAAGTCGTGGCTCAATGTAATAGAGATATTTAGTGACCACGCAGAAACCAGACAACAACAAGAAGTCTTAAAGGTAGGTAGAGTAGCAGTCGCAGATAAGTGGCAACAACAAATCTACGACTTACAGGCTCAAACAAAGGCTCAACAATCAGCTTTAGACGAGATGGGTAAACAGATACGAGAATTACAAGCTCAAGTAGCAGTTCAATCAGACGACACCAAACTTCTTAATGGATTTGGTGAATGGTTACAAAAATTAATAACACGCTTAGGCGTTAAAAAAGGAGAATAGTAATGTTAGAAGTAATAGTAGATTTCGTAAAGAGAAGTCGTAAAGCAATAGTAGGTTTTGCAGTAACAGTAATAGTAGCTTATGTAGCTCGTAAAGGGTATAACGTAGATGTTGATACTCAAACAGCTCTAAGAGTATTATTTGATGGTGTAATAGCATTTGGGTTGATATGGCTAGTACCAAACAAGAAGTAGAAGATTGGGAAAAGCCAATGACTTGTCCGGTTGATCCAGACTTGCTTGCCGAGTGTGAAGCCTGCCAGTAATTGACTTATGCTTTAGACTTTGATACAATAGATCACATAAATAAGGAAATTTAGGACAAGCACCCATGTTATAGTAGTCCGATATTATGAAAACATATATTGTATCTGCAATAATTGTTCTCTCGCTTATAAATCTTAATAGCCCACAACCCATACTAGAACCACACAGAGTTGCTAATAGCGATAATGTCGTGGTTTCTTTTGTTAAAGGGGAAACTAAGCAAGAGTTCCCTGACCGAACTGATGCTCACCAACACGCAGTAAACTTAGATATAGCCAAAGAAGCAAGCCGATTACAGGCGATTGAAGCCCAGAGAATAGCAGAAGCTAACAAAGTACCAGAACAACCTAAAGTCGTGCCTAATACCCCTCAAAATAGCTCAAATGACCCTAAAATGTTCATTTACCTCAAAGAATCAGGTAATAACCCCTTAGCTCGTAACGCAGGGGGGTGTTTGGGCTTGGGGCAAGCCTGTCCAGGCTCTAAGTTGCTCGCAGTATGTCCGAACTTAGATTACGCCTGTGAAGACGCTTTCTTTACTAATTACGCTATGAGTAGGTATGGAAGTTGGGAGGGGGCTTATCAGTTTTGGATAGGTCATAACTGGTGGTAATGGAGTTCTTAGGTTGGTTCTTCTGTGGAATGATTATAGGTGTTTTGATTGGTGGAGTTATTGTTATTATATTGTTTGACTTAGATAGAGATATACAGTAAAATAAGAGTGGTAAATAACAAATTCGTGCCAGTCTTTGTATGACCCACTCACAAATATAGTGCTTATAAGTTTATAGATTTGCATTATAGAGAGTGGGTTTTTATGTTAAAATAAAACTACTTGACGAGTACTTAAAAAGACCTCTAAAACTTCATTGTTCTAAGGGTCTTTTTTAGTACCAGCCGTAGCTTATCATAGGTAGGGGTGTTTCAGGGATTGGAGTTGGTGTATCAACCGCAGTTGCTCACGTTCCAGATAATCAATCGTAGCTACTAGAGAACGGTGTAGCATACGCTTCTGTTTTAGTTCGGTGTCGATTCCGTGTAACTCCAACTCTATGGCGTTTATCTCGTCAGCTTTTTGCATCTTAGTTCACCTCTTATCTTGTCGGATTGATTAGAATAAACCAAACCATTAGAAAACCAACTAGTATCAGCAATTTCACAAACGTGATACCACAGATACATCGTCAAAGACACTACCTCAAAGTCTTTGTGGCAGAGTGGACAAGTAGCTCTCATCTCAACTCCCAGAATAGGTGGACAGTAATTCCTGACCAGATAACGATTAGCAGTACACGCCAAGTTGGGTCATGCAAGGCTCTACCGAAAGCGATTGAGAGTGATTCGTGGTTGACCCAATCCCACACTACGATATACATTGCCAGTATTACCCAGCCAACTTCACCACGAAACTTCATCACTTCCCCCAGTCGATGTTGGAAATATCGGACGTATCTTCTAGCACTCTAGTGAAATAATCCACCATTGACTCTTGCTCAACATCTAACGCATCGTGAAAGAATATCTTAGCAAACATCTTAATCGTTTTCTTGTCAGCATACTCCTTAGTGATGGTGTGCCACTTCAAAAGGTTAGTACCCTCGATGTATTCGTTCAGTTTGAATATCTTATAGACCGAGCCACACACGCAATGAAACTCCACCATGTTGTACATTGGTTGACGAGTAAAGATGTAAAAGACAACATTCTTCTTGGTAGCGGGATTTTTAGTTCCGCAATCAGGACAGTTGAAGTTTACCCCTTTTAGGCTCATTACTCCCCCAGAGTGTCGTCAATCAAGCCGAGTATGTAGTCGATACGTTCAGAGTGAGATACACAACTCCCCTTGCAATCTCGACACAAGTCGAGCTTTTGAAGCATCTGCTCACGAGTGGGCATTTCACTTGCCCTACGTTGGGCATGGACTTCCTTGTGTTCTTCGGTTGTCAGCATCACGATGTGACACGGCAACTGTCGGAACTTCCAATGGGTTGAGCTTTTACGAAACTTCTTTCGTGGCCAATAAAGTCAAAGATGATGACGCTCGAAAGCACTCATCACACAACCACCCCCTTTTTTTATGTTTAGGTACTAATTCCATAATCCGCCTAAAATAAGATCTTGTAAATAAGAAAAAACAGCCCATAGCCCGACTGTTTGATCGTGGAGTTAAAATTTATGCTTGAAACAAACCCTGATAATAATATTATCTTCTTATATATATTTTGACATTGAGATAGGTGCTTGCTATAAATCTATTATAACAATGTTTACAATTAAATTAAAGTGGTGTATAGTGTAATTAACTTGTAGATACTACTATTTCTGCAAGCCACAAACACAATTCGATCGACTAAGTTTGTTATCAAACAACTTAATTTAAACTATATAAAAACACCCCAGTTAAGGGGTGCGGCAGATACTACTATGCCTATAGTGTACCGCATATAGTGGGAGGGTGTCAATGGAAAACGCTAGAGAAATTTTAAAAAATAATAATAACTCTATAGCTATAGATCCTAAAGCTAAAGATCTAAAAGCTATAGAGGAATCTAAGGCTGATAAAAATAAAAAGATAGAAGCTAACGCAACAATGCTAATGGAAACACTTAAAGCCGAACCTCAATGGTTGCGGTTTTTTTGTAAATGCTTGTATCAATTACCAGAGGGTACAATCGCTTTTATATTAGAGGGTGCTAGAAATGCAAATTACCCATGTAACTACTTTTGTGCATCTGCCAATAGAGAGTTAAATAAACTTAAAAAAAGTATGTAAAAGACTATTGACATTACTTATGTATAGCGTTACTATAGATAGTATAAGTAATAACTAAGGAGGAAAAAAGCAAATGTTCGACGACAATGACCGATTACAACAAATGGAAGATAACTTTAATGGTGGCGATATGTTCCAAGCTCTAGGTGTGCAACAAGACACCATGAGAAAGTTAGCTCTAAGCGTAGATCAAGACAACTACGATCAGGCACTAGAGTATTTTTTAGACGAGGGCTACCCACAAGCAATGGCTGAAGAATATGCAAGCCAACAAATAGATGTAGGTGATGACAATGAGTAATGACACACTAGATAAACTTATGAAATCTTGTAGAGATAGTGCTAAGCTTCAATTGTTAGTTGATTTGCAAGAGTTCATAGAAGAGCAAAGGAAAAAGTTAGATGAGTGAGATAGCAAGCATGATACCTGAATCAGTATTTAACGTAATGATCTTAATAATCGTACCGATAGCAGTATGTTACGCAGTCTTGCGTTATGCTAAGCGTTAGAGTACAATAGAAGTATAAATAAGGAGTGAAAAAAGCAATGCAAGAACAAGAAAAACAATTAAAAGAGCCGTTTGCACCGGAACATATCGAGTGGCGTGTGCAACAAGCTGGACAACAACCAGACAAAAGCACAGGCGAAGTTAAACATTGGGCGTTGGTACTAGCTTATGTAACTAATAGAGCAATCATGGATCGCTTAGACGAAGTGTTTGGTATAGATGGTTGGAGTAACGAGTTCACCGAAGCACCTGGCGGTGGAATACTTTGTGGTATTACAGTATTTAGTGGTGAAGTACCAATAACTAAATGGGACGGAGCTGAACAGACTGCAATCGAAAAAGTAAAAGGTGGATTATCAGGATCAATGAAACGTAGTGCTGTTCAATGGGGAATTGGTCGGTACTTATATGATTTAGAATCTAATTTTGTAACATTATCTCAATTAAAACCACCTAATATGAAAGGTTACGGAGTTCATTATGACAAAGAAAGCAAAAAAAGACTCTACTACAAACACCCGGAATTACCAGAATTTGCTCGACCAAGCCAGAATAGTAAAGAGTGAATTATCAGTATTATACGAGTTGTATAAAGACAAACGCAACGAATACGAATCATTAAGAAGTCAATTAACAGAATCAATAAATAATTTAAGAGGAGAAGAATAATGCCAAAACAAGAATTTAAAAAACAATCAACATCTGTAGGTGCTGATGTATGGTATATATTAGCTAACATTGTAACCTTTGGATCGTTATACTTTCTAAAGATAGTAATTAAAAAGGCTATAGTAGAAGCTCATAACTCTACGGAAAGATAATATGTATAGAAGTGAGAGAAGCTTAAAAATGGAACAGACTTATATCAAGAAGTTTGGATCGTTAGAAGCATATAAAGAGTTTATTAGACAACGTGGATCTAAAGGCGGTAGTAAAAAAGTACCGAAAGGGTTTGCTGTAAATAGAGAAGTAGCCAGAGAAGCTGGTAGAAAGGGCGGTAGCGTACCGAGAGTGAAGCAATGAAAAAGTTTATTATACAATTAGAAACTAACCTAGATCTATTCGACATAGCCAAAATAGTAGATAAGTACGAAAAGATCGGCTCAATAAAAGTAAAATCAATAGTCCAAGACTTTCAAGAAGAGTATGTCATGCCAGAGTTTAATAATAAAGAAGTAAAACGCTTCTTTGATTATACAGATCAAATAATAAGTGAGGGTAAAGATGAACAGAGTAGAGAAAAATAGCCACATAGTAAGAGTAGCCTTTTATACTATCTTAGTAGCTATTGGAATGTATCTATTAGTATTAGTGCTTGGGTATGTATTAAATCTAATGCATGAGAGTTATTGTAGAGCTAACTTAGATGGGCAGTATCTTAATGCTTGTTTAGAGAAAGGGGTGTGGAGTGACTAGAGAAATAAGGTTTAGAGCCTATAGTAAAGCAACCCACAAAATGCTTACGTGGGAAGATGTTAAAACAGTATATAATTGGAATATTTTAGATACTTCGCTGAATACTAACATTATGCAATTCACTGGCTTAAAAGATAAAAACGGAGTAGAGATATACGAGGGTGATATTGTAAGAGGTAGAGATGGAGATATATATTCAGTAGTTTTTGAAAATGCAGCGTTTCGTACTAACGGCATAGTGCCACACCCAAAATACTTTTCAGACGATGAAGTAATAGGTAACGTATGGGAGAACGGAGAATTACTAAAATGATTGTTAAAGAACAAAAAGAGATAGAGTTGGTTAACGCTTGTAATGCTATTGGTAGCGAAACCTACATAAAATCGGCTATCTTATGGTATACCGATAAACCTGTCAGTAGACTAAAGAAAGTTTATATGTATGGAAGATACCCAGCTATAACAATACACAAAGAAAAAATACACCTGCACAGGCTACTAGCGATGTTTGACTTAAAGACAAAAGATTTGCGAGGTAAATATGTTCACCACAAGAACGGCAACAAACTAGATTGTAGAATTACGAACCTAGAGCTGGTAGACCCATCAGAACACCAAAGCAAGCATAATAAGGGCAGAAAACAGTCACCAGAACACGTATTCAAGAGAATATCAGCAACCGTCAAGACCAGGTACAATAACGTTTACGAGAACCCAGACTTAGTTAAGGAGCTAGTATGAAGAAAGTATTTACAGAAGTATCAGAATATAATACGAGCCTAGACAGAATAGAAAAGTGGCTAGAGGAGCAAGTAGGCGATAGCGAAAAGATTGTAATTATCGAGGTATTAGATGAGTAAACCAATAACTATACCAATAAAAAAACACACTAGAGTTCGTAGACCTATGAGTAAGTTTGTTTTAGATGCTATGGGGTTTCCAACTCTAGGCGTAACCCACAATATTACAAGTATAGGTTTAGTGCCTGCTGTAGTAGTCCAAGACATTAAAACAGACTTAGAGGAGCCACTAATAATTAGTGAAGCAGTCACTCCAGCTTGGTCACCTAAAGATTTTAGTAGAATGGCTCAAAATATAAATAACGCTTTTGCTAAACTTGAAGAACCTAAACCTAACTGGCTTACTAGAATTAAAAGAATAGGGAAGAAGCGATGATACTTTGGAACTACATAAATAGTATGGTAGAAGCACCAGTGATAACAATGTATATTGGTGGTTATTTAGCGTTTTTGAGGAGTAACAGAGAGTAGTATGAAGCTAGATGATACAACCACACTAGAAGTACAGAACATAGTGATTAACATAGACGGAACAATATCACGATTACCCTACTCTATGATGAGTAGTAAGAAAGGTTGGTGGTATACAGATGGGGTGATATATTGGCAAAAGAAGTAAACTGGGGTCAAAGACCACGCAAGGTAAAAATAAAGAAACGCTATACTCTATCACCTTATGTTTTGAACTTAACGGAAGAAGCAAAGAAGTGGGCAGAGCTAGGCAAGCGATTGAGAAAGAGAATGGTAAGATAATAAGAAAGAAAGGCAATAAGATGAGTGATATTGATGACAAAGATTTAGTAGTAGTGCTACAAAATAGTCAAGTACAGATACAAAAATTACAAAATGTTATAGATATTTTACAAAACAAAAATGCTGAACTCACAGTACAAAATGAAACTTGGGTTAGAGTAAGCCAGAGTAATAGCACAATGGAAATGGCGGCAGTAGCTAAAGTCCTAAATTATAAGGGTCTAGGGCGCAATAAATTATTTGATATTTTGAGAAATGAAAAGATAGTCAGATACAACAATGAGCCATACCAAGAATATATAGACAGAGGTTACTTTGAAGTAATAGAGCAAGAAGTATCTACTAATTATGGTGGTACACTCATTAACAGAAAACCGGTAGTTACTCAAAAAGGTATAGATTACATTAGAAAGGTATTAGATAAATTGGGGTATGAATATGCAAATTGACAAACACATTATAGACAAAGTAAACCACGAACACAGCGAGGTTATACACAGCTCTAAACAGGCCATACAGCACGCTATTGAGGCCGGTAAACTACTGACCGAGATAAAAGGTATGGTAGAACACGGACAGTTTATATCAGTTGTTAATAGTAGGTTTGAGTTTGACAGAACAACTGCATTTAGATATATGCGTTGTTTTGACTACTCTGCAAATGTTGCAACGCTGGAACATTTGCAAGAAGCCTACAAACTAATCGAAACTGAAGAAGCCAAAAAGAAGCGAGCTAAAGAAGAAAGTCAACACGCCAAGTTTGCATATCGTAAACAATATGGTGAGAAGCCAGACACTTGGGAACGAGCAGATGACTATGCTTGGGAAAAATATAAGCAAGCTGAAGTTGACCGCGACGCCAGAATAGCCCAAGCTAAACAAGATATGGAAACATCAGAGAGGACTGCTAAAGATAATGACAATAATTATCAACAAGCAACAGACTACCTAAAAGACTATATTCAGACCGAAAATCTAAAACAGGCTCAATTAAGCGAATTAAATATAGTAAATCAAAATGGAAGTATAATAGATGTCATTGAGCATTACTTGTCAGGACTAGATACAGATAGCCAAAAGATAGAAGAGTGCCATAACATTATTAAGTATTGCAAGAATGTATCAGTAAAATTACAAGAATTAAAGTGACACCAACCGAAGCTCAAGAGCAAATGCAATTTGTACAATGGCTACGATTAAAGAATATAGCTCATTTCAGAGTACCAAATGAAACATTTACACGCAGTTGGAAACAAAAGAATATGAATAAGGCTCTCGGCGTATCTAAAGGGGTACCAGACCTTTTTGTTATCGTAGCCAATAAACTTATCGCAATTGAAATGAAACGCGTCAAAGGCTCTGTAACGAGCCAAGAACAAAAGATGTGGATTGCTAGACTAAACAATGCCGGTACACCAGCTATAATTGCAAAAGGTTGCGCAGAAGCTATTGCTTTTACACAACTTATGTTAAAATCAAGACAGGACTCATAGACAATAATGAAAAAAGCATACATTATAAAATATAGCACCCAGAGATTTTTGCTTTTTTCTGCTGGGTGCTTTTTGATTGGAGTAATAGATGAGAGATAACAAAGGTAGATTTATAAAAACAAACTCTTATGACGAATGGGTAAAGCACCCTAGATTTAAAAATGGTAAGTGGGCTTATAGAAAGTTTAAAAAAGATAAATGTGAAGAGTGTAGTAGTAATCTTGATTTACAAGTACACCATATAGACCATAATAGAGAGAATAATAATTTAAATAATCTATCAACTTTATGTCGTAATTGCCATTGGAAAAATCATAGAGGTAATCGCACAGCTTGGAACAAAGGATTAAAGACAGGCTCATTATCGAAAGAGCATAAAGAGAAGATAGGTTTGGGGGTGAGAAAACACTATGCTTAAAACAGCAATAATTGGTTATGGGTATTTAGGCAAGGCATATCATAAAGTATTTCCAGAAGCAGTTATATATGATGAGCCAAATAAGCTTTTTATAGAAGCACCAAATCTAGTCTGGTCTATTGACGGAGTCAGTATAGAACTTGACGAAGCAAGACAAAAAATAAATGAGTGCGATATTGCGCTAGTAGCAGTACCAACTGACCTAGCCGAAGATGGCGAGTTAGATATGAGCATTGTAGAAGATGTAGTAAGTTGGCTAGAAACAGATACTATACTTATTAAAAGTGCATTACAGCCAGGCACAGTAGATAGATTAGTAAAAGAAACAGGTAAGAATATAGCTGTTAGTGTTGAGTTAATCGGTGAGGGTACTTACTACCAACCACCACATAAATACCCAGACCCACGCAACCCAAAGATACACCAAATGATTGTTGTCGGTGGCAAAGAGCCGGCACGCAGTATATCTGCCGAGCTGTTATGGTCGCAGATGTCACCAGATATTCGTATACATCTTGTTACTGCACTTGAAGCCGAGATAACCAAAATGGCAGAGAATACCTACGGTGCTATGAAAGTTACTTGGGCTAATGTGTTGCGAGATGTATGCGATAGTTATGATGTTAATTTTATTAAAGTACACCAAGCTTGGTCGGAAGATGGCAGAGTTGACCCAATGCATACTCGTAGCGTGAGCTTTAATAGGGGTTGGAACAGTAAATGCTATAACAAAGATGTTCGAGCCTTTGCTAAAGTATCTAAGAGTAAGTTATTAAGAGGGTTGATTGAAGATAATGACAGACATTTGGCTATGAATAAAGAACAAAACATGGTGGGTAAGCGTGATACGAGTACAAGCTAGTTTTGACGACGGAAGCATTTACGATTTGCGTATAGCAGATATGATGTCTAGTTATGGAATAGATACAATCTTTTATATACCAGTTAATTGGCAACGCTATTTGCTAGGCAAGCATATCGACCCACTAACACCAAATGATTTGAGAAGTATTGCTGGTCAATTCAAAATAGGCTCACATGGGGTGAACCACGAATTGCTTACCAGAGTTAGTAGTGATACCCAAGATAAAGAGATACTAGGCTCAATATTATACTGGCAAGAACAAGGGTTTAATGTAAATAGTTTCTGTTACCCAAGAGGTTATTATGATGATGATATAAAAGCTAAAGTAATGAAAGCCGGTTACACTAATGCTCGCACAGTAAAGGTTGGAAACTTAGACCCACCAACAGACCCATTTGAAACTGAAACTACAGTACATGTTGGGTATGATAGAGATGAGTACGAAACCGACTGGCTATCTTATGCTAAGGCTAAAGTACTTGAAGCAATCGAGAAAAATGAAGCCGGTGAAGATGTAGTATATCACTTCTGGGGCCATTCGGAAGAACTATGG